>Ga0207695_10000418_pt1 | contig 94702 bp, 73 predicted proteins | sample KBSC54metaG_FD_184354 | JGI IMG/M metagenome (GOLD analysis project Ga0207695, IMG submission 184354) | Corn rhizosphere microbial communities from Kellogg Biological Station, Michigan, USA - KBS C5-4 metaG (SPAdes) (version 2) | ecosystem: Host-associated > Plants > Roots > Rhizosphere > Soil... | reverse complement strand
ACGACGACAGCGTGATGTGCCAGCGCCGCCAGAAATCCGAGAAGCCGACCGCCGCGTACGGGAAGCGGAAGTTGTCGGGCATCGCGAAGCCGAGGCACAGCGCGGCGCCGATCGCGGTCGTCGAGTATCCGGCGAAGTCGCAGAAGATCTGACCGCTGAACGCGAGCGTCGCAGCCCACGCGTCGAGCGCGCCGGGGATCTTGTCGGCGTCGTAGACGCGTTCAGCGATGTCGGACAGGAAGCTGTCGGCGAGCACGATCTTGTTGAACAGGCCGAGCGTCATCAGCGCGAGCCCGAAGCGCAGCTGTGCGCCGGTCGTGCGCCGCGGCTGCTCGAACTGCGGCACGAGTTCGGTCGGGCGCATGATCGGCCCAGCGACGAGATGCGGAAAGAAGGTCACGAACAGCGCGTAGTCGAGCAGGTTGCGCGCCGGCGCCGCACGGCGCAGATAGACATCGAGCGTATAGGACATCGTCGCGAACGTGTAGAACGAGATGCCGACCGGCAGCACGATGTCGTACTTCGCGGGCTGCCAGGCGACGCCCAACGAGGCCATCAACGCCATGAAGTTGTCGAGCATGAACTGGCCGTACTTGAAGTAAGCCAGCATGCCGAGGTTGGCGACGACCGAGAGCAGCATCCAGGCGTGGCGCGCAGCTTCGCGCTTCGCCTTGACCAGGCCCTGCGCCGCGTACCAGTCGACGACGGTCGATACCCAGAGCAGGATGATGAACGGTGGATTCCAAGCCGCGTAGAAGATGTAACTCGCGATCAGCAAGTTGATCTTTTTCGTAGTCCAGGACAGCGGCAGGTTGTGCAACACCAGCACGCAGGCGAAGAACACGACGAACGTGAGTGAATTGAAGACCATGGTTCCCCCAACCGATGATCCGGATCGCTACAGCGTGGCGCGGTGGAGCATGCGCCTGATTGCGCCGCGCCGCAATCGACGGACTTCCAGGCCTGCCCGCCGAACCTCGAATCTCCGCCTTCCCTTGCTCGTGGGAAGGCGGACAAGGGTTACTCCGCCACGGCGATGGGTTCACCGAGCGCGGGTTCGTCCGCCTCCTCCGGCCGTGCCCAGACCAGCCACTTCCCGCGCAGTACGAGCAGGCTGAGGAAAGCGAACGCCGCGACCCCGGAAAGGAACAGGAATCCCGCGCCGTAATTGCCGCTCGTGTCGCGCGCGATGCCGAGCACGACCGGCAGGTAGAAACCGCCGATGCCGCCGGCCGCGCCGATGATGCCGGCCATCGTGCCGGTCTTGTCCGGCCAGCGCAGCGGCACGAGCTGGAACGTCGCGCCGTTGCCGAGGCCGAAGCAGAAATAGAGCACGAATAGCAGCGCGATGCCGCCGGCAAGTGGCGGCTGCCACAGCGCGAAGGCGAGGTCGGCCAGCGCGATCACGGGCAACAGCACGCCGAGCGCGCGCACGCCGCTGATGCGGTCGGCGAGCGCGCCACCGAGCGGCCGCACCATCGCGCCGGTGAATGCGAGCGCGGCCATCCACAGGCCGGCGTCGATCTTGCTCATGCCGTACAGGTTGGTCAGCAGCAGCACGACATAGGACGACATGCCGACGAAACCGCCGAACGTGATCGAGTAGATCAGCATCATCGCCCAGGTGTCGCGCTCGGCGAACACGGCGCGGTAACGCGAAGGCAGCACGGCGATCGCGAGCAGCGAGCCGAGCACGGGCAGTAGCATCAGTCCGGTCTTGCCGCCGAGGCCGAACAGGCCGGCATTGACGATCAGCACGAGCGCGACGAGGAACGCGAGGCTGGCTACGAACGCGAGCACCGATGCGCGTGCATCGCCCGATTTCGGCGCACGGTCGCGCGACCAGGCGACGACCGCGGCGGCGGTCAGCGCGAGCAGCGGCAGCGAGGCCGCGGTCGCGCGCTGCCAGCCGAAGTGCTCGGCCAGGCTCGGGAATAGGAAACCATCGAGCACCGCGCCAATGTTGCCCGCGGCGGCGAGGCCGAGCACGAGGCCCTGCACGTCGCGCGGATAGTTGCTGCCGGCCATCGGCAGCGCGACCGCGAAACTCGCGCCGCCCATGCCGAGCAGCACGCCGAGCACGAGCAGCAGCGACAGCGATGGCGCGCCCGGCATCATCAGCAGCACCGCGGGTGGAATCGCCGACAGTGCGATACCGAGCAGGGCCAGGCGCCTGCCGTCGATGGCCTGGTACATGTTGCCGAACGTGACGCGCAGGATCGCCGCGGCCAGCACCGGCACGGCGACGAGAAATCCCTTCTGCGCATCGTTGAGCGCATAGTCCTTGGCGATGCCCGGCGCGAGCGGGCCGTACATCACCCACACGGTGAAGCCGGTGTCGAAGTAAAGAAAGCTCGCCAGCAGCGCGCGCCAGTCGCCGCTCTTGAGGGTTGCAAGCAGATTTTTCATCACACGCTCCGAAGGCTCGCCGCGAACAGCGCGGCTCCGCCCTCCCCTTGCCGGGATCCGTCCGCACGCGGCGGTCCCTTCGATGCTGCCCATTCACGGCGAAGTCGACGGCTGCGGTGCGCGGCGGTAACCGTGCGTGGCCTGCGGCCTTCGCGCAGGCGGCCGAGCCGAAGTCGCGGCGTGCGCTAGGCAGCACCTCCGCGCGCGATCAATGTCACGCGCGTTTTCTTATTCGGTTTGCAAATGTCGACGATCGTGTCGATCTGGCGCACGAGCGGCAGCGGCAGCAACGACTCGTCCGCGAGCGCACGCTCGATCCAGCGCGCGGTCGGCTCGGCCTCGCGCGAGGCTGGCAGCTGCGGCAACGCGCCGTCGCCGGGCGCGGCATCGACCAGCGTCGTCGCCACACCGTCACGCAGCCACTCGATCGCCACCTGCCGGCGCGGATCGGCCACGGCCTCGCCTTCGCTGCCGCGCGCGAGCAGCACGCCGGCGGGGCCGGCGATGCGCGCATCGAGGAACAGACGGGTCATTTCGTCGCGATATTGCGGATGTGTGTAATTGACCAGGCGCAGCGCGGGTGCGGCGAACGGCTGAATCAATTTGACCAACGTGTGCGCCGGGCCACGCACGCCGAGGCGATCGCGCAGCGCGATCAGGCGCGCGAGCGCGGGCGAGAGCACTTCGATCGGTGCGAACGCGACGCCACGAGTCTGCAAGGCAAGTTCGATGTCGGCCATGTCGCTGCACGCGGCGATGCCGAGCGCGGCGAACACCGAGGCGGTCGCGACGCGGCCCCAGCCGTCGGTGGCGTCGCCGTGAACGAGCACCGGAACGCCGCGCCGCGCGAGCACGAGGGCGAGCAACGGCGTCAGGTTCGGCAGCTTGCGCGCGCCGTTGTAGCTCGGGATCACGACCGGCGTCGCGTGGGCGTCGGTCGGTGCCGCGATGCGTGCGAGATTCGCCTGGCAGGCATCGAGCATGCCGGCGAGTTCGTCGGCAGTTTCGCCCTTGATGCGGTAGGCGATCATGATGCCGCCGAGTTCGAGATCGGAAATGCGACCGTCGAGCGCGGCGGCGAACAGATCGCGCGAATCGTCGCGCGACAGCGGCCGCGCACCGCGCGCGCCGCGTCCGAGCTCATGGATCAGGTTGGGCAGGTCGAGCGCGCTCATGCCGGCACTGCCTGCGCGTTGACAATCAGGCGTTTCAATTCCGGCACGCAGGAGCCGCAGCCGGTGCCACAGCGCAAGGTGGCCTTGAGCTCGTCGAGCAGGGCGTCGAAGCCGGACTTGGTGGATTTCTGCACGGTTTCCACGATGTCATTTTCACGCACACCGATACAGGTGCAGATCGTACGCCCCTTGGATGCCAGCGACTTCGGCGGCGTGCGCGACGGCAGCAACAGTAGGCGGCCGAGCGTCGAAATCGCGGTGCCGCTTTCGAGGTATTCGCGCAGCCAGCTCGCCGCCGCCACGTCGCCGGCGAGCGAAAACGCGACGAGACGATCGCCGGCGAGACGCAATCGCCGCCCGCTCGCGCGGCGTGCGTCGTTGTAGCTCAGCACGGCCTCGCCCGCGCCGAGGCCGAACAGCGTTTCGATTTCCTGCTTGAGTTCCGCCGCGCAGGGATCGTGCGCAGCAACGCGCCAGAGCAGTCCCGGCCGCTCGCGTCCGAACGGCACGCAGCTCGCGTACGGGAATTGCGCGAAGTACCGGCGCAGCCGCGTTTGTGTCTCGAACCAACGTTCCGGCGCGAATTCGGCGCAGGCGACCCATTGCCACGGCAGATCCGCTTTGCGCACGACGACCGCCGCATGCTTCAACTCCGGCTGCTTGGACACGGGATCGAACGCGCGTGGCAGTAGCGCATTGATGCCATGTGAAACCGACGTGGTCGGCAGGCCAGAAACGAATTCCTCGCCCCAGTGCATGGCGACGAAAGTCTGTCCCGGCGCCATCGTCTCGCTTGCACGTACCGGCAACACGATGCTGGCGCGGCGAGAAGTCACATGTACGAAGTCGCCCGATTCGACGCCGATGCGCGCCGCATCGGCCGGATGGATCTCGATCGCCGGTTCGCCCGCGTGATCAAACGCCTGCGGCAAGGTGCCCGTGCGACTCATGCCGTGCCAGTGGTCGCGCAGGCGGCCGGTGGTCAGCGTGTACGGGTAATGCCAATCGGTGGTCTCGGCTGGTGCGCGCACTTCGATCGCGGCAAAGCGTGCACGGCCGTTCGCTGTGGCGAATTGTCCATTTGTATACAAACGCGCGGCGCCGATACTGTCGCCGACGCTGTATGGCCACTGCTGCGGGCCCGCGCGTTCGAGCGTCGCGTAACTCAGCCCGCCGATATCGAGGTCGCGGCCGCGCGTCGTTTCGCGATGCTCGTTCCAGACACTTTCCGGCGTCGCGTAGTCGAACAGGCTCGGTTGGCCGGGACGCAACCGCGCTTCGAGGTGCAGCGCGACGTCGCGCGCGATGCGCCAGTCCGCACGTGCCTCGCCCGGCGGCGCTACCGCGGCGCGCACGCGCGAAATGCGGCGCTCGGAATTCGTCACCGTGCCTTCCTTCTCGCCCCACGAACTCGCCGGCAGCAGCACGTCGGCATAAGGCGCGGTCGCGGTGTGCGCATAAGCGTCCTGCAAGACGACGAACTCGCATTTTTCCAAAGCGCGACGTACCGCGCGTTGATCGGGCAGCGATTGCGCGGGATTCGTGCAGGCGATCCATAGCGCCTTGATCTCGCCGCGCTCGATCGCATCGAACATTTCCACGGCGGTCTTGCCGGGTGTGGCAGGCACGTCGTCGACGCCCCACAGTTGAGCGACTTCCGCACGATGCTCTGCGTTGGTGAGATCGCGATGCGCACTGAGCAGATTCGCCATGCCGCCGACTTCGCGACCGCCCATCGCGTTCGGCTGGCCGGTCAGCGAAAACGGGCCCGCGCCCGGTTTGCCGATCTGCGCGGTGGCGAGATGCAGATGGATCAGCGCCGCGTTCTTCGCCGTGCCCGAGGTCGATTGATTGAGGCCCTGACAGTATAGCGACAAGGTCGGCCCGTCGGCGAACCAGCGCGCGGCAGTGATCAGATCGGCGACCGGCACGCCGCAAATCGCGGCGGCGCGTTCGGGCGGATAGTCGAGTGCCAGCGCGCGCGCCGCATCGAAGCCTTCGGCGTGTGCGGCGATGAACGCCTCGTCTATGCGTTGTTCGGCAATCAGTACATGCAGTATGCCGAGAAACAACACGACGTCACTGCCCGGCTGAATGCGCAAATGCAGGTCGGCGCTCTCGGCGCTGTCGGTGCGGCGCGGATCGATGACGACGATGCGCAGCTCCGGATTGCGTGTCTTCGCGTCTTCGAGACGGCGAAACAGGATCGGGTGCGCAAATGCGGGATTCGCGCCGGCGATGACGACGCAGCGCGCGTGGTCGAGGTCCTCGTAGCTGCACGGCGGCGCGTCAGCGCCGAGCGTGACCTTGTAGCCGGCGACGGCCGAGCTCATGCACAAGCGCGAGTTCGTGTCGATGTTGTTCGTACCGACCAGGCCCTTGGCGAGCTTGTTGAAGACGTAATAGTCCTCGGTCAGCAATTGTCCGGAAATGTAGAAGGCGACCGCGTCTGGGCCGTGCGTGCGGATCGTGGTTGCGAAACGCTCGGCGACGAGATCGAGCGTTTCGTCCCAACTCGCCGGCGTGCGCGAGTCCGTGCGCGCGCGACGCAGTTCGGGAAATAAAGCGCGCGCCTGCGCATGCAACGTCAGCGTCGCGGTGTGATGCAAAGCGCTGCCCTTGCTGCACAGGCGGCCGAAATTGGCCGGATGCTCGGGATCGCCTTGCACGCCAACGATCGTTTCGCGTCCGTCGGCATCGATGGCGGTTTCGATCAAGACCCCGCAGCCGACACCGCAGTAGCAGCAGGTCGACCGCGTCGTGCGCGCCGCAAGCTTGGCGGATGCTTGCGGCAGCGCGGTCATGATGCGAGGCAGGCTTCCGCTTCGGCGACGACGGCGGGGCGCATGACGTCGGCGCGATGCAGATACACCTCGCCGTCTGAGCAGCGCACGCGCAAGCATGCCGTTGCGCCGACATCGGGCTCGACGGCGCGGCCGCTGTCGAGGTTGATCACCCACGCATGCAGCGGGCAAGTCACGCGCGCACCGTGGACGATACCCTGCGACAGCGGACCGCCGCGGTGCGGGCAGCGGTCGTGCAGCGCGAACACGCGGTCGTCGAGCGTGCGGAACAGCGCGATATCCGCCCGGCCTTCGAAGCGCACGACGCGTGCGCCGGATACCGGGATATCGTCGAGACGGCAGATGTAGAACCAGTCATTCGTGCTCATGCCGACTCCTCCACAAGCACGGCCTTGATCGGTGCGAACTGGCGCAGGTCGACCGCGGCCTTCTGCGGTTCGTGCCAGGGATCGGCCTCGTCGCGCAACGCGTCCTGCAGGCGCGCCCAGAGTGCGCGGCGGCCGTCGGCATCGTCGAGCACGCGCTTCTTGCAGTAATCGAGGCCGACGCGACCGACGAAGTGCACGGTGCGTTCGAGATAGAAACCTTCCTCGCGATAAAGCTGCAGGAACGCGCCGGCATATTCGAGCACTTCCTCGTGCGTCTTCAGCTTGCAGAAGAATTGCGCGACGTCGGTCTTGATGCCGCCGTTGCCGGCGACATAGATTTCCCAACCCGAATCGACGCCGATCACGCCGACGTCTTTGATTCCCGACTCGGCGCAGTTGCGCGGGCAGCCCGACACGGCGAGCTTGACCTTGTGCGGCGCGTACATGCGCCACAGCGCCTTTTCCAGCTCGATGCCCATGCGCGTGGAGTCCTGCGTGCCGAAACGGCACCACTCCGAACCGACGCAGGTCTTCACCGTGCGCAGCGCCTTCGCGTAGGCGTGGCCGCTCGGCATGTCGAGATCGCGCCAGATATTCTGCAAGTCTTCCTTCTTCACACCGAGCAGGTCGATGCGCTGACCGCCGGTGACCTTGACCGTCGGAATCTGGTACTTGTCGACGACATCGGCGATGCGGCGCAGTTCGCTCGCGTTGGTGATGCCGCCCCACATGCGCGGGATCACCGAATAGGTGCCGTCCTTCTGGATGTTGGCATGCGCGCGCTCGTTGATGAAGCGTGCTTGCGGATCGTCCTTGGCCTCGTGCGGCCAGGTCGAGATCAGGTAATAGTTGAGCGCGGGGCGGCAGGTTGCGCAGCCGTTCGGCGTCGACCACTCCATGAACGCCATCGCTGCCATCAGGCTGGTCAGGCGATTCTCGCGAATTGCCATTCGCACTTCTTCGTGCGAGTAGATCGTGCAGGCGCAGATCGGTTTCTTTTTCGGCGCCGCCGAATAGTCGCCGCCGAGCGTGCTGGCGAGAATCTGTTCGACCAGGCCGGTGCACGAGCCGCACGAGCTCGACGCCTTGGTGTGCTTGCGCACCGCGTCGACCGTGAACAGTCCTTGCGTCTTGATCGCCTTGACGATCGTGCCCTTGCACACGCCGTTGCAGCCGCAGACTTCGGCCTCGTCGACCATTGCCGCTGCGCGGCTCTCGCCGCTGTGCCCGGTATCGCCGAGATTGGCCTCGCCGAACATCAGCGTGTCGCGGATATCGTCGATCTTGCGGCCTTCGCGCAGCAGCCTGAAGTACCAGGCCCCGTCGGTCGTGTCACCGTAGAGGCAGGCGCCGACGAGCTTGTCGTCGCGGATCACGAGTTTCTTGTAGACGCCGCCGATCGGGTCGGCGAGGGTGATTTCCTCGGTATCGGTGCCGCCATTGAAGTCGCCGGCCGAGAACAGGTCGATGCCCGTGACCTTGAGCTTGGTCGAGGTGACCGAGCCCGAGTAGATGCCGATGCCGAACTCGGCGAGGTGATTTGCGCAGACCTTGGCCTGCTCGAACAGCGGCGCGACGAGGCCGTAGGCGATGCCGCGATGGGCCGCGCATTCGCCGACCGCGTAGATGCGCGGGTCGTAAGTCTGCATCGTGTCGGAAACGAGGATGCCGCGGTTGCATTGCAGGCCGGCGGATTCGGCGAGCGCGGTGTTCGGGCGGATGCCGATCGCCATGACGACGAGTTCGGCCGGAATCTCTTCGCCGCCGGCGAAACGCACCGCGCGCACGCGGCCGTGGTCGTCGGCGAGCAGCGCTTCGGTTTTCTTCGCCATCGCGAACTTCAACCCGCGCAGTTCGAGCGAGCGCTTGAGCAGGCCCGCGGCGGTCGCGTCGAGCTGGCGTTCCATCAGCGTGTCGAGCACGTGCACGACGGTGACGTCCATACCGCGCTGGCGCAAACCGTTCGCCGCTTCGAGGCCGAGCAGGCCGCCGCCGATGACGACGGCGTTTTTGTATTTCAATGCCGCGCCGATCATCGCGTGTGTGTCGGCGATGTCGCGGTAGGCGAGCACGCCGTCGAGATCCTTGCCGGGGATCGGCAGCATGAACGGGTTCGAGCCCGTGGCGAGCAGCAGGCGATCGTAGGCGGCCTCGGTGCCGTCCTCGGCGACCACGTACCGGCGCACGCGGTCGATCTTCACGATCTTCTTGCCGCTGTGCAGGGTGATGCCGTTGTCGCGGTACCAATCCCAGTCGTTGAGCACGATCTGCTCGACCGTCTGTTCGCCGGCGAGCACGGGCGAAAGGAGGATGCGGTTATAGTTCGGATGCGGCTCCGCGCCGAACACGGTGATGTCGTACAGATCGGGCGCCAGCTTGAGCAATTCCTCTAGCGTGCGCACGCCGGCCATGCCATTACCGATCAGCACGAGCTTCTGCTTCGTCTTCAGTTTCACGATCGGGCCTCTTTCGCGTCTTGTTGCTTCGCAGCAAGCGGTATGCCAATCGGAAATGGCCGCGTGACGAGGCGGCAAATTCCCGTTCGGATGGACCGCTTTCCCAGGAAACGCGCCATTCTGGTGCAAAAAAATCGACCAGAGCCCTGACTTAGTGCAGGTATGGCGCATCGGCCCGATCAGGGGATTCGTGATGCGCCGCAGCAAGGCAATCTATAGCATAAATTTTTTGGCATATCGATAGAGGGCGGCGCGGGCGGGAGAAAAATCCTCTGCGGGAATCGACACGATCGCCGCCGCTGTGGCCGCGCATTTCCGAAGCTCCCGCTCGCATCGCACCGGCGTGCTTTCTTCTATGGCAATGCCCGTTCCTGCTACGCTTACGTGCTTTTTTCAGCCCTTAAGAAACCACGGAGCATCCATGGCCGAACCCACTTACACCGCGCCCGCCGGCGGCGCCAAGATCAGCATCGTCAACGGCCGCCTCAACGTGCCGGACAATCCGATCGTCCCGTTCATTGAAGGCGACGGCACCGGCGCCGACATCTGGCGCGCCTCGGTGCGCGTGCTCGACGCGGCGGTGGCCAAGGCCTACGGCGGCAAGAAGAAAATCCATTGGCTTGAAGTGTTCGCCGGCGAGAAGTCGAACAACCAGTTCGGCACCTGGCTGCCGAATTCGACGGTCGATGCGTGCCGCGAATATCTCGTCTCGATCAAAGGTCCGCTGACCACGCCGGTCGGCGGCGGCATCCGTTCGCTCAACGTCGCCCTGCGTCAGATGCTCGACCTCTACGTCTGCCTGCGCCCGGTGCGCTGGTTCAAGGGCGTGCCCTCGCCGGTGAAGACGCCGGAGAAGGTCGATATGGTGATCTTCCGCGAGAACACCGAGGACATCTACGCCGGCATCGAATACGCCGCGGGCAGCGAGGCTGCGCAGAAGATTCTCGACTTCATCGCGCAGAACGATCCGAAGGCGTTCGACAAGATTCGCTTCGGCACCAAAGCCAAGGCTGAGGAATGGCAAAAGCAGCTCGAAGCGATCGGCGCGCCGCATCGCGAGGTCGACGTGCAAGTCGGCGTCGGCATCAAGCCGGTCAGCTACCTTGGCACTGAGCGCCTCGTGCACAGCGCAATCAGCTACGCGATTCAGAACAAGCGCAAGTCGGTGACCCTGGTGCACAAGGGCAACATCATGAAGTTCACCGAAGGCGCGTTCCGCAACTGGGGCTACGAAGTCGCCGAGAAGTTTTTCCCGAACCAGACTTACACCTGGGAAACCTGGGAAAAGACCAAGGCCGCCAAGGGCGAGGCCGAGGCGAACGCCGAGCAGAAGGCCGCGCTCGCCGCAGGCAAGGTGCTGATCAAGGATGCGATCGCCGATATCACGCTGCAGCAGGTGCTGACGCGCCCGGATGAGTTCGACGTGATCGCCACGCTCAACCTCAACGGCGATTATCTGTCCGACGCGCTCGCCGCGCAGGTCGGCGGCATCGGCATCGCGCCGGGAGGCAACATCAACTATCTGACCGGCCACGCCGTGTTCGAGGCCACGCACGGCACCGCGCCGAAGTATGCGAACCTCGACAAGGTCAACCCGGGGTCGGTCATCCTCTCCGGCGAGATGATGCTGCGTTACATGGGCTGGACCGAAGCGGCCGATGCGATCATCTCGGCGATGGATAGGGCGATCGCCAATAAGCGCGTCACCTACGATTTCGCCCGTCTCATGGACGGCGCCACCGAAGTGAAGTGTTCGGAATTCGGCGACGAGCTGATCAAGAACCTCTGATGCAACTCACAGGGGCGCGCCAGCCGCGCCCCTGTTTTTTCTCAACGCAATCCAACCAATCGCGGGTGCGACGCGCTCTCGCCTTTCTGTTTTGCGTTCGCGGCGCAGCACTGCGCCTCGATCGTGCGTTGCTCTTCGCGCGCAATGCGCACGACTTCGGTTGGGGAAAGATGCTGGTCCGTGAACAGCAGGCCCAGCGCCGTCTGATCGAAATGCTTCAGCCAGTTAGCCATGGAGTTCTCCACAAGCAGCCTTGATGGAGACGCAAGATAAGCTTGTCCGCATCCAAGAAAAAGCGATACTTTTGCAAGTCAGAGTTGAGCTGAATTCAAGGTTCGCCTTTGCGCGCAGGCGCGAACTGGAGGGCTAGATGAGCAAGCCGCCGTTGCACACTTTGCAAGCGTTCGTGACCGTCGCGCGCGAGAAAAATCTGACGCGCGCGGCGCAGCAGATGAGCCTCACCGTTAGCGCGCTGAGCCATCAGATGCGTGTGCTCGAGGAACGTCTCGGCCAGAAATTGCTGACGCGCGGCCCGCGCGGTGTCAGCCTGACACCGCACGGCGAACGCCTGCTCGACAACGTCGCCGCGCACATCGACGGCATTGAGCGCGTGTTCGCGCGCCTGCGCGAAAAGCCGTCGAACATGCTGACGATCAGCGCGCTGCCCTCGTTTTCGTCGAGCTGGCTGATGCCGCGGCTGCCAGCGTTCATGGCGCGGCATCCGGGTCTCGAATTCAATCTGCAGACGACGACCACCGTCGTCGATTTCGACCGCGAGCCGGTCGACGCGGCGCTGCGCTACGGTGCGGGCATCTGGCCAGGCGTGACGTCGGAACATCTGCTCGACGAACAGCTCGTGCCGGTCGCGCATCCGAAATGGCTCAAGCAGCTCGGCAAGCCGACACCGGCCGATCTCGCGCGCTGGCCGCTGCTCGGCGAATACGACGACAACAGCGCACTGTGGCGGCGCTGGTTCGCCGAGTTTGGCGGCGTGTCGCCCAAGCGCTATGTCGCGAGCTTCACCGACGTGGAGCTTTTGCACAAAGCCGCGGCGCAAGGGCTCGGCGTCGCGATGGGACGATTCCTTCTGGCGAAGCCGCTGATCGACAACGGCTCCTTGGTCGTGCTCACGCGCGAGCGCATGCCGGCGCGCTACGGCCATCATCTCGTCTACCCTGCCCGCTCGGCGAAGCATCCGCCGCTGCTCGCGTTTCGCGAGTGGCTGCACGAGGAGATCGCGCATCGATCAACGTCGCGCAAAAACGCCGGGCAAAAAAAAGCCCCGAAAGCTTAGGGGGGAGCTTTCGGGGCCGGGTCCGAAGGCGGATCTGGGGAGGGATCGGCCTTCGTGGGCTGAACCCAGGGAGGTGGGCCAGCCGAGGTGCCGTTGCGTGCACCGCTGAATTAGTTGCGGTTGGAGGGCGCAAAGTTCAAGGCGAGCCGAAAAATCGTACTAATCGGTTTAGTTTTCATTCATGCGCTGAAAAATCAACTATTTGCGCGCGCAGGTTTTGCACACTGTTGTCGACGTGAAAAAAAGTTCATCTTCGGCAGCGCAAAGATTCCGTTAAAGCACGGAACTGCTGCGCAAAAAGGCTCAATGTGCTTCGTCCCAGTTGTCGCCGATACCGGCATCGACTATCAGTGGCACCGCCAGTTCCGCCGCGTGCATCATGCGTTCGCGCACACCGTCGGAAATTTTCTTCGCTGCATCCTCGCGCACTTCGAACACGAGTTCGTCGTGCACTTGCATGACCATGCGCGCCTCGCCCTTGAGCGATTGCAGCCACGCATCGACCGTGATCATCGCGCGCTTGATGATGTCGGCCGCCGTGCCCTGCATCGGCGCGTTGATCGCCGCGCGTTCGGCGCCCGCCCGCAGGCCCGCGTTGCGCGAGTGGATTTCGTTGAGATACAGGCGCCGGCCGAATAGCGTTTCGACGTAGCCATCGCGATGCGCCTGTTCGCGCGTCGCATTCATAAACGCTTGCACGCCGGGATAACGTTCGAAGTAACGCTTCACGTACTCGTTCGCCTCGCCGCGCTCGATGCCGAGCTGGCGCGCGAGACCCCACGCGCTCATGCCGTACATCAAACCGAAGTTGATCGCCTTCGCCGCGCGGCGCTGATTCGCATCGACCTGCTCGGGCGGCACGCCGAACACCTCGGCCGCGGTGGCGCGATGCACGTCCTGGTTGCCGTGGAATGCGGCGAGCAGGCCTGGATCGCCCGACAGATGCGCCATGATGCGCAGCTCGATCTGCGAATAGTCGGCGGCGAGAATCTTGAATCCTTCCGGCGCAATGAACGCCTGACGGATGCGCCGGCCTTCCTCGGTGCGGATCGGAATGTTCTGCAGGTTCGGATCGTTCGACGACAGCCGCCCGGTCGCGGCGACGGCTTGGTGATAGCTCGTGTGCACACGCCCGTCGCGAGGGTTGACCGCTTCGGGAAGCTTGTCGGTGTAGGTTGAGCGCAGCTTTGCCAAGGTGCGATAGTCGAGAATCAGGCGCGGCAGTTCATGTTGGTTCGCCAGCGCTTCGAGCGCTTCCTCGTTCGTGGACGGCTGGCCGGTCGGCGTCTTGATCGACACGGGCAGTTTCAGCTCGTCGTAGAGCAGCGCCTGCAACTGCTTCGGCGAATCGAGGCTGAAATGGCGGCCGGCGACATCAAATGCGCGCTGCTGCAATTCGAGCAGACGCTTGCCGAGCTCGTTGCTCTGCTTCTTCAGCTTGCCGACGTCAATCAGCACGCCGGTCTGCTCCATGCGCGCGAGCACGGGCACGAGCGGCATTTCGATCTCGTCGAATACCTTCTGCAGCGTCGGCACGGTTTCCAGCTTGGCCCATAGCGCCTCGTGCAGGCGCAGCGTGATGTCGGCGTCCTCGGCCGCGTAGTCGGCCGCACGGCGCACCTCGACCTGCGAGAACGCAATCTGCTTGGCGCCCTTGCCGGTCACGTCCTCGTAGTGGATCGTGTCGACGTCGAGGTACTTCTTCGCCAGCGTGTCCATGTCGTGGCGGTTGCCCGACGAGTTCCACACGTAGGATTCGAGCATCGAGTCGTAGCGCACGCCCTGCACGTCGATGCCGTAGGTCGACAGTACGTTCATGTCGTACTTGAGGTGTTGTCCCAATTTATACTTTTTCGCATTTTCCAGCAGCGGACGCAGCGCATCGAGCACGGTCCTGCGATCGAGCTGCGTGGGCGCTCCGGGATAATCGTGCATGAGCGGCACGTAAGCCGCATGGCCGGGCTCGACCGAAAACGAAACGCCGACGATCTCGGCACGCATCGGATCGAGGCCGGTCGTTTCGGTGTCGATGCAGATCAGTTCGGCCCCTTCAAGGCGCTTTAGCCACGTGTCGAAATCGGCTTGGGTGAGGACGAGGTCGTAATGTTTTTCGGGACCCGGGACTCGGGACTCGGGACTCGGAGGATCGACAGCCGCGTTTGGCTTCTGCTCAATCTTTGCCTGCTGGCGTAAATCGGGTTCCCGTTCTTCCGTTTTTTCGAGTCCCGAATCAAGCTCCTTGAGCGCCGCTTTGAACTCGTAGTGTGTATACAACTCGCGCAGCTTTTCGGTATCCGCATTGCGCAGCACGAGGTCGGCGGGCTTCTCGTCGAGTTCGACATCGGTCTTGATGATCGTCAGCGTACGCGACAGCGGCAGCTGCGGCAGCGCCTTGCGCAGGTTTTCGCCGATCTTGCCGCCAACTTTGTCCGCGTTGGCCATCACCCCGTCGAGAGTGCCGTATTCCACAAGCCACTTCGCCGCGGTTTTCGGCCCACATTTTTCAACGCCAGGCACGTTATCGACCGTATCGCCCATCAGCGCGAGATAGTCGGCGATCTGGTCGGCGCGCACGCCGAACTTGTCGACGACTCCCTGCTCGTCGAGCGTTGTGCTCGTCATCGTGTTGACGAGCTTGATGCGCTTGTCGACGAGCTGGGCCATGTCCTTGTCGCCGGTTGAGACGGTGACCTCGATGCCTTCTTTCTCCGCCTGTTTGGCAAGCGTGCCGATCACGTCGTCGGCTTCGACGCCTTCGACGCGCAGGATAGGAATGCCCAGCGCAGCGACCATCTGCAGCATCGGCTCGATCTGCGCGGCGAGGTCCTCCGGCATCGCGGAGCGCGTTGCCTTGTATTCGGGATAGAGCTCGTCGCGGAACGTCGGCCCCGGTGCGTCGACGATGAAGGCGATGTAATCCGGCTTCGACTTCAGCGCGAGACGCACCATGTTGTGCACGGTCAGCAGCGCGCCGGTCGGCTCGCCAGCGCGGGTGGCGAAATGCTTGTCGTACGTGGCGTGATAGCCGCGGTATAGATAGCCGGAGCCGTCGATCAGGGTCAGGGTCTTGGCGGACATGCGCGGCTTGAATTGCGTTGGGGCGAAAAGCTTGGGCTAGACGTGATCGATTTGCAATCGTGAATGGAACACGAACTTGTTCGGTTTCATGCTGCTTTCACCCGCGCTTTGCTATGCTCCCCCCAGGATTTCTGACGGAGTCGAGTCATGCGCAAGTTCCTTCCAGTCATGCTCACGTGCGGGCTGATCGCCGCCCAGGTCCACGCGCAAGGTCAGAAAAAAACCGACGACGGCCTGCCGCCCGTGCAACCGCCACCGGCGATGGACGAACCGCCCGCGCAGACCGCGCCCGCGACCAAGGCGAACAGCGGGAAGACGGTGCCGATCGCGAACTCCGATGCGGACGTGAAAGCCGCTGCCGAGGAAGCTAAGCGCCGCGCCGCGCAACCGGTGCCCGCATTGCCTCCCGAACCGGAGAAAAAATTCGACAGTCCCGGCCTGCCGCCCGAAGTACAGAAGGCCGCCGAGGCGACCGAACTGCCTGTCGTCACTGTACGCCAAGAAGGCAACGAGACGATCACCGAGTACCGCAAACGCGGCAAGATCTTCGCTCAGTATTTCAAGTCCAAAGACACGGGCGCGGAGAAGTGGTACGTCGATCCGGCGTACAAGGGTCCAATGCCGCCGGACCTCGATGCCGGTATGCACGGCAAGCCCGGCGCGGTGCAGTACAAGGTGTTTGGCTGGTAGCCACGACCGCGGGTGCGCGATTTTTTCGCCTTTCCGGCGCACGCCGGAATCCAGCTTTGTTTTGCTCTCTCGCTCGTCATTCCCGCGAAGGCGGGAATCCAGTTCTTGCTGTTTTGTTTTTTTAGAGCAAGGGCTTCCACTCGCCTGCGGCGAGCGGGTTCCTTTCTTTGCTCGTGCAAAGAAAGGAACCAAAGAAACACGCCCCAGCGCCTTGCGCCCGACGCGCATCGTGCGCGTCGGGTCCGCGCCAGCGGCCGGGTTCCGCTGATTGCACATCCTGTGCAACAGCGGAATGCGCGCGATCCCTCGCGCGCACCCCTGCGGGGCCTGATCGTCCGCTGCCGCCGCAAGGCCATGGGTCCCCGGGAAGAGCAAAGCGCGCGCGTCCTGCGCGCAGAAGCAAGAAGCAAAGCCGCTTTCGCTCTTGCCGTTGCTCTTGATGCTGGGCCCCGTCAGCCGCGGCGAGGGCAGGCCGGAATCGCCCGACAGGGTCGCGCGCAGGACGCGCGCGAGTTCGCGAATGGGCAGGATGCCCATCGAGCGAACCCCGGCCTGACCTTGCGCACCCGCAGCGCGTAGCGCGGAGGGCGCGGCTCCCGGGGTGCATTTCTTTTGGTTACTTTTCTTTGTGCAAGCAAAGAAAAGTGACCCGCTCGCACGGATGCGAGCGGAAAAACGAAGGGATGCGGTCAGAGCAGAATCAAGAGCAAAGCCAAAACTGGATTCCGGCTTCCGCCGGAATGACGAGCTGAGAGCGAAAGCTGGATTCCCGCCTGAGCGAGAATGACGAGCGAAAAGTCGAGCGCGACAAATCGCGCCGCTACAGCGCCGCCAACAGCGCATTGCGCGGCAATTTGCCCGTGGCATTGCGCGGCAGCACATCAACCAAACGCAGCGGCCGCGGCAGGAAGGCCGGATCGATCGATGCACGCAAGACATCGAGGATCTGCGCTTCGCTCAGCGTCGGCGCGACGACAAGTGCAGCGAGGCGGCGCACGCCGCGTTCGCCGGCTGCGTCCGCTTCCGCATCGAGTTGGAACACGACGCCATCGACCACGCCCTCGATCGCAAGCAGGCGCCGCGTCAAATCGGCCAGCGACGCACGCTTGCCGGCGATTTCGAGCAGGTCGCTGTTGCGGCCGCAGAGGCGGAAGCGCCGTTCGGGCAGCTGCTCGACGATGTCTTGGAGCACGGTCGGTTCGAGGAAGTACGGTGCGCTGACGAGGGTGCCGTCGGGTTGCTGATGCAATTCGACGCTGTCGTACAGCGACCACGGTGCGTCGAGCGCGGCACGACGCTGCGCGATCACGCAGGTTTCGGTCGAGCCGAACAACTCGATCACGCGCGTGGAAAACTGCGCTTCGACGGCGGCCGCGAGCTCCGCGGACAGCGGCGCGGTCGCGGTGACGACAGCGGCGAGTGCAGGCAGCGCGACGCCGGATTCCTGCACGGCACGCAGATGGAACGGCGTCGTCACGAGCATGCGCGGTTCGGGCAATTCTTCGAGCGCGGCTGCGATGTCCGCCGGCAGCAGCGGCTGCGAGACATGGATCGCCGCGCGCGAGCGCAGCGGCAGCAGCACCGACAACTCCATGCCGAACATGTGTTGCGGCGGTACGGTGGCGAGGATGTTGAACGCCTCGTTCGTCGGATTCAGTGCGGAGAGATTGAGCGCGCTGCTCGCGCAGAATCCACCCCAGGTTTTGCGGTTTGCCTTCGGCGCGCCGGTCGACCCCGAGGTGAACCCGATCGCAACGAGCTGGTCGGCGGGAATCGACACGTTGGCGAAAAACGCGCTGTCGGTCGCGACCGCGAGCACGCCCGGAACATCGATCACGTGCGTGCCCGCGAGTTCGGCGCTCTCATCGGCCAGCGCATAGTGATTCGGATACGCGCGCAACATCTCGGTCAACGCCTGCGGCGCGCGCGAAGCGGGCAGGAGATTGGTCTGCCCCGCGACGATCGCCGCGCAGAAAGCAACGAGGAAGTGGTAGCGCTGCGTGCACAAATTGAGCGCGTAGCGTGCTTCCGGCAGGCGCTCGGCGAGCGCGAACACGTCGGCGAGGAACTCCGCGGCGCTGATCTCGCGCCCGTCGTGCCGCGCAAAGACGCGGTTGAAGTCTGCGTCCGCGAGCAACGGTATTTTTTTCTGCGCTTGTTCGGATCGCGCGTTTTCGAATACGGCCGACATGCGGCTTCCCCTTCGAGTATGTTCCTCAGGCCCGGATTTCTTCGCCGGTGATGACATCGCGGATCGGCGTCGGTCGTGCCAGCCCGCTGGTTTCCCCGGGAAGAATATAGGCCAGTTCCGCGCCGAACGCAGCCTGAACGGCCTCGGTGCTGCGCGCCGGCGGCTCGCCGTGGCGGTTCGCGCTGGTCGAAACGAGGGCGCCGCCGAAGGCGCGGCACAGTGCGGCGGCGAGCGCATGTGCTGTCACGCGCACGGCGATGCCCGAATGTGCGCCGGTCAGCCAGTTCGGCGTTGACGCGGCGCGCGGGAAGATCCACGTGTGCGGCCCCGGCCAGGTCGCCTGCGCACGCGCGAGCGCGTCCGCGGGCACGGCCGCAAGGTCGATGAAATTTTCTACTTGGGCAAAATCGGCGGCGATCAGCAGCACGCCCTGCGTCGGCGGGCGCTGCTTGAGCGCGAACAGGCGCGCGACAGCAGCCTGGTTTTGCGGATCGCAACCGAGGCCGAACACGGCCTCGGTCGGATAGGCGATCACGCCGCCGGTGCTCAGCGCGGCGACGGCCCGGTCGAGGGCGGGGTCCATCGCGCTTCCGTCACTCCGCAGGCACCGCCGCCTTTTTGGCGGGGGCTTTTTTCGCTGCCGTTTTTTTCTTCGCGGCGGCTTTCTTGGCGGGTGCCCTTTTCGCCGCCGCCTTCTTGGCCGGTTTGGCTTCCGCGGTCTTCGCCGGCGCAGCCTTGGCGGCCTTGCCGAAGCGGCCGCGCTTCTCCGGTGCGGCGGCGAGTAGTTCGGCGCATTCGGTTTCAGTCAGGCTCGCCGGTTCGCGGTCCTTCGGGATCTTCGCGTTCTTCTTGCCGTCGGTGATGTACGGTCCGTATTGGCCGCGCAGGATCTGGATGGCGCCGTCGCGGAAGCTCGCGATCACGCGGTTGCGGATCGCCTCCTCCTTCTCATGCAGGATTTCCTTGGCGCGTTCGAGTTCGAGCGTGTACGGATCGTCGGGCGCCTTGATCGACGCGTAGGTCTTGCCATGTTTGACGAACGGGCCGAAGCGACCGATGCCAACGCTGATCTTTTCGCCATCGGCGGCAACACCCAATTCACGCGGCAGCTTGAACAGATGCAGGGCGTCGTCGAGCGTGATCGTGTGGATGCTCTGGCCGGGGCGCAGCGAGGCGAAGCGCTTGTCTTCGTCGTCGCGGCCGCCGAGCTGGGCCATCGGCCCGTAGCGGCCAAGGCGCACAGACACTGGCTTGCCCGTGACGGGATCGTCGCCGAGCACGCGCTCGCCGCCCGCTTCGCTGCGGTCGACGGTTTCGGTCTTGTCCTCGACTAGGGCCTTGAACGGCGTCCAGAATTTCTTCAGCAGCGGCACCCACTCTTCCTCGCCGCGGCTGACCGCGTCGAGCTCGTCTTCGAGCTTGGCGGTGAAGTCGTAGTCGACATATTGGGTGAAGTGGCCGGAAAGGAATTTCGCAACCGCGCGACCGACGTCGGTCGGGCGGAAACGGCGGCTGTCCAACGTGACGTATTCGCGGTTGAGCAGCACCTGGATGATGCTTGCGTAGGTCGACGGCCGGCCGATGCCGTATTCCTCGAGTGTCTTCACCAGCGAGGCTTCCGAATAGCGCGGCGGCGGCTCGGTGAAATGCTGGTCGGCAGCGATACCGGCCAGCGGCACGGCCTCGCCGATCTGCATAGCGGGCAGTTTGCGGTTCTCGTCGTCGTCTTCGGCGTTCTTCGCGTCGCGGCCTTCTTCGTAAACGGCGAGGAAGCCCGGATCGACCACGGTCGTGCCGCTGGCGCGGAACATCGAGTCGTTGCCCGCATCGAGGTCGACGCTGACAGTGTTGAGCGTCGCGTACTGCATCTGGCTGGCGACCGCGCGCTTCCAGATCAGCTCGTACAACTTGCGCTGATCGTCGTTCAAATACTGCGCCATCGCACGCGGGGTATGCAGCGCGGAGGTCGGGCGGATCGCTTCGTGCGCTTCCTGCGCGTTCTTCGACTTGGAGCGATAGAAGTTCGGCGCCTCGGGCAGCGCCTTCGCGCCGTAATCGCGGGCGATGACCTTGCGCATTTCAGTGATCGCGTCCGCAGCGATGTTGAGCGAGTCGGTACGCATGTAGGTGATCAGACCGACCGTGCCTTCGCCGCCGATCGCGACGCCTTCGTACAGGCCCTGGGCGATGCGCATCGTGCGCGTGGTCGAGAAGCCGAGCTTGCGCGCGGCTTCCTGCTGCAGCGTGGAGGTGGTGAACGGCGGCGCCGGGCGGCGCTTGCGTTCCTTGGATTGCACTTCGGCAACGACGAGACGGCCCTGCGCGGACTTGAGCAACGCATCGCGCGCCGCCGTGGCGTCGTTCTCGTTGGTCAGGTCGAACTGCTCGAACTTCTTGCCGCGCAACTTGAGCAGGCGCGCGGAAAAGCGCTGGTCCGGATGCGCACAGTCGGCCTCGATCGTCCAGTATTCCTGCGCCTTGAACGCTTCGATCTCTTCCTCGCGCTCGACGATCATACGCAGCGCGGGCGACTGCACACGGCCCGCGGACAGACCGCGCTGCACCTTGCGCCAGAGCACCGGCGACAGATTGAAGCCGACGAGGTAGTCGAGCGCGCGCCGTGCCTGCTGCGCGTTGATCAAGTCGAGCGAGAGCTTGCGCGGGTTGGCGACGGCTTCCTGGATCGCACGCGGCGTGATTTCGGAGAACACCACGCGATGCACTTCCTTGCCGTCGAGCAGCTTGCGCTGTTTCAGGATCTCGGAAATGTGCCAGGAGATCGCCTCGCCTTCGCGATCCAAGTCGGTCGCGAGGTAGATCGAGTCGGCGATCTTTGCCGCCTTGGCGATCGCGTCGACGTGTTTTTCGTTCTTGTCGATCACTTCGTAGGCCATCGCGAAGTCGTGGTCGGTATCGACCGCGCCTTCCTTCGGCTTCAAATCACGCACGTGACCGTACGAGGCCAGGACCTGGAAGTCCTTGCCGAGATATTTATTAATCGTCTTCGCCTTGGCCGGCGATTCGACGATGAGCAGGTTCTTTGCCATAAGTTACCGCGCTGCGCGCGGCTACGTCCGTTCGATGCGGAAAGATGGATGGGATAACAGGAAATTCAAGGATTTATAGCGCGACCGTGGCTGCGCGCCTTTTTTTCAGTCAAACCCGCAAATGGGTGGCCTGTCAAGGTCGCCGTTGCATTGTTGGGAGTCGGGTCGCGTTTGCGGCGGGCCGCCCACCCTACACCGGACGGGGCGCAGGGGCCAGCGCATAGCGTCCATTTTCGGCGGCGACGACACCGTCCAATTCCAGCACCAGCAGCATCGAAGACAGGGCGGCGGCGGGTAATCCGGTGCGCGCGGCGAGTTCGTCGAGCGCGGCCGGGGTATGGTCCAGCGCCTTGAGCAGGGTGGCGTAGTCCGGGTCGTTCGAGCGGATTACCGTTGCCGTCCGCGTGGTATCTGCAAGGGATTCCTCGCCCGTCACCGCCAGCCGCTCGCGCAGGCCCTCGGCGAGCAGCGCGCCGACGCCGTGCAGCTCGTCGAGCACTTCCTGCGCGGTTTCGACCAGTTTGGCGCCCTCGCGGATCAGCTGGTGGCAGCCGCGCGCGAGGGGATTGTGGATCGATCCGGGCAGGGCGAAGACCTCGCGGCCCTGCTCGGCGGCATAGCGCGCGGTGGTCAACGAGCCCGATTTCAGGCTCGCCTCGATCACTAGCGTGCCGAGACTCAGCCCGGAAATGATGCGATTGCGTCGCGGAAAGTGTTTCGGATGGCCGGGGACGCCCGGCGGGTATTCGCTGACTAGCGCGCCGTTGGCCGTGATGCGCGCGGCCAGTTCCGCGTGCTGGCGCGGGTAGACGAGATCGATGCCGGTGCCGAGCACGGCGACGGTTTTGCCGCCGGCGTCGAGCGCTGCCGCATGGGCCGCGCCGTCGATGCCTTCAGCGAGGCCGCTCGTCACCGTATTGCCGGCCAGCGCAAATGCGCGGGCAAACGCGCGTGCGTTGGCCAGGCCCGCCGCGCTGGCGCTGCGCGCGCCGACGACAGCAATCTGCGGCGTCCATAGCAGCGCCGGGTCGCCGACGACGAACAAGGCGGCAGGAACGCTGCCAATTTCGCGCAGGAGGACGGGAAAGTCGGGACTATCGCAAACGAGCAGGTGATGATCGGTCGCGGCGAGCCAGGTCTCGTCGGCGTCAGGTTGCGCGGAATCGGGGGCGGTAAGCCAGGCGCGCGCTTCTTCGGGGGCTTCGCGCTTCGCTCGTTCCAGGGCGGTGACGATATCGCCGTGGCGGGCGAGCAGGGTGCGGATCGCGGCGGCGCCGAGACCCGGCGCGCGCAGCAGGGTCAGCCACGCGCGCCAGTGTGTCGCTTTCCGTCCTTTGGGCATCGCGTCGCCGTCCTGGCGGGGGTGCGATCAGAGATGGTCGGGATCGTAGAGCGGATCGAACAGATGCACGGGCTTCACGCCGTCCACGACCAGGCCGTAGCTGACGTGTTCGAAGGTGCGGAAGATCATCACGTGGCCAATGTATTCCTCGGGCAACTGCACTTTGGCGTCCTTCGGATGGAAGAACTTCTTCGCGCTTTCCTCGGAATAGTCGAAGCGGTCGTTGACCGTCTCGCCGCGGTGGAAGATCGAGTAGACCTGGCCGTTCTCCACGCCGTCGGCCGCGCCGTGCGAGAGCGCAAGAACCGCGTCGCGTCCGGTCACCATTCCGCCGGAAGGATCGACCGTGTCGGTGAACGCGACCACGCGCATGCCCGCCGGCACCTGCATTGGCGGATGCGGCACGTACTGGGCGTCGTAGGGCTTGTCGTCGAGCGGCAACACCAGATCGCCCGGAGCCACTTCGATGTCGGAACTCAGCAGCAGCGCCGAGGCCGGATTGCCCGCCTTGGTCACGCGCACGATGCCGGTCTGGAGGCCTTCGTAGCCGAGGAATTTGACGTTGCCGGACAGGGTGAACTGGTCCGGGCCGTGATGCCAAATCAGATCGCCGCGGTTCTCGTGGCTGCGGCTCGGCTCGGTGGTGGAATCGCGATAGAAGCGCTGCGGCGTGCCGTCTTTCGGCACCAGTTCGTAATAGCGGCCGAGCGGGCGCACGATCGCGAGCTGCTGGCCCGGCTGGGCGTCGAGACCGCGGATGTAAACGAGCTGACCCGGCGTCGCGCGCAGGTGCGCTTCCTCGGCGCCGACCACGTGCGGGGCGGCTTTGAAGTCGTCCTCGCCGATGATGCGCGTGCGCTTCAAAAACTTGTCGATGCGCTCGAGCGCGATCGGCTGGATCGCGTCCTCGAGTTGGTCGACGCGGGTGTGCGGGCCGCCGGCGTTGTTCAGGTGCGGGCCGTTGTCGAGGTAGGCGAGATTGATCACGTCACCCGGGAAAATCAGGTGCGGGTTCTTGATCTGGCCGTTGGCCTGCCATATTTCAGGCCATTGCCAGGGCTTCTTGAGGAACTTGTTGGCGATTCCCCAGAGCGTGTCGCCGCGACGCACGACGTAGGTGTCCGGATGACCGGGCTTGAGCTCGACCGTTGCCGCATAGGCAATGAGCGTCAGCGCGAATCCGGCGAAAATCGCAGGCAACTTCTTCAGCATGGTGAATACCCGTTGTTCCCCCGAGGTCCGCAGAGTGTAGAGGAAAATTCTTCCCGTGAAACGCGACGCGGCGCGCAAGTTCGTGGCGCGGTTCGCATTGGCGTATACTTCTTTCTGAATTTCCGATTTTTTCGACCATGAGTCTGCTCCCGATCCTCGAATACCCTGATCCACGCCTGCGCACCAAGGCGCAGCCCGTGACCGTGTTCGACGCCGCGTTGCAGACCCTGATCGACGACATGTTCGCCACTATGTACGACGCTCCGGGCATCGGCCTCGCCGCGAGCCAGGTCAATGTGCACAAACAGCTGCTCGTGCTCGATGTGTCCGAGGAAAAGAACGAGCCGATGGTGCTGATCAACCCGAAGATCGTTGCCTCCGAGGGAAGCCAGACTTACCAGGAAGGCTGCCTGTCGGTGCCCGGCATCTTCGCCGACGTTGACCGCGCCGATCAGATCACGGTCGAATCGCTCGACCGCCACGGCCAGCCGCAGAACTTCGAGGCCGACGGCCTGCTCGCCGTATGCATCCAGCACGAGATGGATCACCTGATCGGCAAGCTGTTCGTCGACTACCTCTCGCCGCTCAAGCGCGAGTTGGTGCGGAAAAAGCTCGAAAAAGCGCGCCGCGCCGCGGCCGGCTAGACCGCTTCTCATGAACCGTTCCCTGCGCGTGGTGTTCGCCGGAACGCCGGATTTCGCCGTGCCGCACCTCGCCGCGTGTCGGCGCGATGGCGTCGAGATCGTCGCCGTCTACACCCAGCCTGACCGCCCGGCCGGGCGCGGGCGCAAGCTGACGCCGAGCCCGGTCAAGCAAGCCGCCATCGATTTAGGCCTGGCGGTCGAGCAGCCCGAAAATTTCAAGGAGGCCGCGGCGCGTGATCGCCTCGCGGCGTACGCGCCGGACCTGATCGTCGTCGTCGCCTACGGGCTAATCCTGTCGCGCAAGGTGCTCGCGATCCCGCGCCTTGGCTGTTGGAACGTGCATGCCTCGCTGCTGCCGCGCTGGCGAGGCGCGGCGCCGATCCAGCGCGCCATTCTTGCCGGCGACGCCGAGACCGGCGTCTGCCTCATGCAGATGGAAGCCGGCCTCGACACCGGCCCTGTGCTGCTGCGCCAAGCGCTGCCGATCGCGCCCGACGACACCGGCGGCAGCCTGCACGACAAACTCGCCGCCCTCGGCGCCGCGCTGCTCGGCGACGCCCTCGACCGCGCGCTGCGCGGCGAGCCGATGCCAGCGGCGCCGCAGCCCGAGGACGGGGTGACCTACGCGCACAAGCTCGACAAGGCCGAAGCCCGGCTCGACTGGAACGAGGCGGCCGCCGCGCTGGCGCGCAAGGTGCGTGCGTTTGATCCCTGGCCGGTGGCGGAGGCGCTGGTCGATGGCGAAACGCTGCGCGTATGGCGTGTGCAAGTTCGCGACTCGGGCCTCGGGACTGGGGACTCGGCGGGGCCGGGGAGCATTGTCGCCGCGACGCGCGAGGGCATCGACATCGGCTGTGCCGATGGCGTGCTGCGTCTGCTCGAGGTGCAGCGCGCGGGTGGTCGGCGCATCTCGGCCGCCGACTATCTCAATGCGCGGCCTGAACTGAAGCGCGCCGCGCGATGAACCAGTCGGCGTCGGCGGCGAATGTGCGTGCGCTGGCCGCGCAATCTCTCTCTCGCATCGTCCGCGGTGAATCGCTGCGTGCCGTGTTCGCCGCGACGACGACGCGGCTGGCCGACCCACGCGATCGCGCCTTGCTTTCCAGCCTGCTGCACGAAGGCGCACGCTGGTGGCTGCGCTACGACGCGGCGCTCGAACGGCTGCTCGAGCGGCCGCTGCGCGAACGCGAGGCTCCGGTGCATGCGTTGGCCGTGCTCGGTCTCGTCCAACTCGATGTGCTAGGCCTGCCCGAGTACGCGGCGGTCGCCGCGACGGTCGAGGCCGTGCGCGCGCTGGGCAAACCGAAATTCGCCGGTCTGGTCAACGCGCTGCTGCGGCGCTGGCTGCGCGAGCGCGAGAGACTGAATGCACAGCTCGACGCCGATCCGGTCGCGCGCACGGCGCATCCGCGCTGGCTGCTCGACGCGCTCGCCGCCGACTGGGGCGATGCCGCTGAAACGATCGTTGCCGCGAACAATGCGCAGGCGCCGCTGTGGCTGCGCGTCAATCGCCGCCGCGCGCGTCGAGACGAATTGCTTGAACGATTCACCGCGGCCGGCATCGAAGCGCGCGCCGACGCAGCCGCTGAACAGGCCATCGTCCTCGCCCACAGCGCCGATGTGACGCGCCTGCCCGGTTACGCCGAGGGCGCGTTCTCCGTGCAGGACGGGGCCGCGCAATTCGCCGCAGTCTTGCTCGATCTCGCCGACGGCCAGCGCGTGCTCGACGCCTGCGCGGCGCCGGGCGGCAAGTCCGCGCATATCCTCGAAAACGCCGACGTGCACTTGACCGCGCTCGACAGCGACGCGCGCCGTCTTCCGCGCATCGTGGAAAACCTGACGCGCCTCGGCCTCGCCGCAGAGGTGCGCGCCGGCGACGCGGCCGAACCGAAGGCTTGGTGGGACGGCCGCCCATTCGACCGCATTCTCGTCGACGCGCCGTGCTCGGCGACCGGCATCGTGCGCCGCCAGCCGGATATCAAGCTGCACCGCCGCGCCGACGACATCGCGCGCCTGGCCGCCGAACAATCGCGTATCCTCGACGCGCTCTGGCCTTTGCTTGGCCGGGGAGGGCGCTTAGTCTATGCGACGTGTTCCGTGCTCGCGGACGAGAACGCGCGGCAGATCGCCGCCTTTCTCGCGCGCCACGGCTATGCGCGCGTCGGCGCGGACGCGCCCGACGGTTGGCATCGGCCGCACGAGGGCGGCGCGCAAAACCTGCCGGGGGAGCGCGGCATGGACGGATTCTATTATGCGGTCTTGGAAAAAGTTCATTAATATACTTTTTCTCATCGGCGCGGCGGCCGCTGCGGCCGGCTGCGCCCGTTCCGACGACGACTCACGTCTCAAAGTGCACAGCGCCGCGATCGCCGGCGGCGCATTGACCGCGCAGCTCGACTGGCAGCCGAGCGAGACGCTGCTCGACGGCCTCGATCACGGCATTCCGCTGGTGTTCGACATCACGCTGTCGGCGCAGGCGCCGGACAGGCTCGGCTGGGAAACGAAACTCGCGCAGCAGCATTGGCGCCGCGAGCTGCGCTACTTTCCACTGACCCGGCAATACCAATTGCGCGATCCAGACGCGGCGCGCGGCGCGCAGACGCGCAGCTACGCAGTGCGCGCCTCGATCATCGCCGCGATCACCGATCTGCGCCTGCCGCTCGATGCCGCCATCAGTAGCGCGGCGACGCAACGCTACGTGCTGCGCGTCGATCTCGAACGCGACGCCCTCCCGGGCGCGCTACGTCTGCCCGCGTTGATCGACGCCGACTGGCACCTTTCCACCGGAAACTACGCATGGCAGGCCGGATCCGGCGCGGGCTGAGCTTCATCACGCGGCGCATGCTGCCGGCGCTGGCGATCGCCGCGCTGCTGGCGGCGGCGCTGCTGCTTGCGCGCGATGCGGCCAGCGACACCAACCGGCTCGGCCGGTTCTACCCGTGGATCCTCGGCGCGTCGGCGTTCGCGCTGATTGTACTGGTCGCGATCATCGTGCAGCGCCTGGTGCGCCTGACGCGCGAACTCTCGCGCGCCGTGCCCGGCGCGCGCCTGACGCGGCGCATGCTGCTGATGCTGATCACACTCGCCGTGCCACCGGTGCTCGTGGTCTACGGCTTCTCGCTGTACTTTCTCAACGCGACGATCGATACCTGGTTCAACGCGCGTCTCGAACAAGGCCTGTCCGCCGCGCTCGGCGTCGGCAAGGCCTATCTCGACGAGCGTCTCAAGGCCGCTGAGGCGAGCGCCGCGACGATCGCACACGATCTTGCCGACGTCCCCGACACAGGCCTGCAGGCGCGGCTCAAAGCGGCACTCGATACGCAGACCATCACCCAGCTCGTCGTGTTCGGCGACAGCCGCCAGGTGTTGGCGAACGAGGGTTCCGACCCGCGCTTTCTCGACGCGGTCTATCCTGACGCGAATGCGCTGAACCAGCTCGCCACGACCGGCCGCTATGCCGTCGCCGAACCGGTCGGCGAGCCTCCAGCATTAAAGCTGCGCGTCGTCCTGCCGCTGACCGACGCTACGCCGGGCGCGAATCGGCTCTTGCAGGCGCTCTATCCGGTGCCCGAGCAGATGCAGCCGCTGATGTCGACGGTGGAGCAGGCCGGTTACGACTTCCAACGGCTGAAATTCCTGCGCGACTCGCTCAAGCTCACGTTCACGCTGGTTCTGACCTTCGTGCTGCTGCTGTCCGCGCTGTTCGCGGTGCTGACAGCGTTCGGCGTCGCGCGCCGCCTGACCGCGCCGATCGGGCGCCTCGCCGCGGCGACGCGCGCCGTCGGCGCCGGCCGCTACGACACGCCGCTGCCCATCGCGAGCGACGACGAGCTCGGTTTCCTCACGCAATCGTTCAACCAGATGCAGAGCGAGCTCGAGCGCGCCAGTTCGCGCCTCGTGCACAGCGCGCAGGAAACCGAAAGCCAGCGCACGTATCTGAAGGCCGTGCTCGAACGTCTGTCCGCCGGTGTGCTCGGCCTCGACCGCGAAGGCGTGCTGCGCACGGCCAATCACGCGGCCGAGACGATCCTTGATCTGCCGCTGTCGCGCTACGTCGGCCGCCATCTGAGTGCGGTGCGCAGCGAGCGTCCCGCGCTCGCGCCGTTGATCGATCCGATTCTCAAGCACATGCAGGAAGCGGCGCGCGAATGGCGCGAGGAAGTCGTGCTCGAAGAGGGCAACGAGCGTCGCGTGCTGATGCTGCGCGGCGCCGAACTCGCGCCGACGCTCGGCGAGGACGCCGGCATCGTCGCCGTGTTCGACGATTTGACCCTGCTCAACCGCGCCCAGCGCGACGCGGCTTGGGCCGAGGTCGCGCGCCGCCTCGCGCACGAGGTGAAGAATCCGCTGACGCCGATCCAGCTCGCGGCGGAGCGTCTGCGCCGCCGTTTTATCGGCCGCCTGCCGCCCGAGGAAACCGAGATCCTCGACCGCGCCACGCTGACGATCGTCAACCAAGTCGAAGCGCTGAAGTCGATGGTGAATGCGTTCGGCGACTACGCGCGGCCGCCGCAGATCGACGCGCGGCCGTTGTCGATCAATGCGCTGGCCGGCGAGGTCGTCGACCTGTACGAGAACGATCAGCGCATTCAGCTCACGCGTCAGTTTGCACCGGGCGATCCGAGCCTGCGCGCCGACGCCGTGCGCCTGCGCCAGCTGCTGCACAACTTGATCAAGAATTCGCTCGAGGCGGTGTCGGGCGAACACAAGCCACATATCGAGGTGATCACGCGCGAGGTCGACGAGGGCGGACGCAGCTGGGTCGAGTTGGCCGTCGCCGACAACGGTCCGGGCTTGCCCGACGGATTCGACGCGCGCTGGTTCGAACCGTACACAACAAGCAAGGTCAAGGGCACCGGCCTGGGCCTGGCGGTGGCGAAGAAGATCGTCGAGGAGCACGGCGGCATGATCCGCGCGGAGAATCGCGCTGACGGCGGCGCGGTGTTCACGCTGCGTCTGCCGCGCGATGGAGATATGGGATGATGTTGTCGTCGCACCCGGCGTCCGCGCGCCGCGAACTCTGGCTGTTCCTGCTGTTCGCCCTCGTCGTGATCGGCGCCGGCATCGGCCTGCGCGATCCGTGGCCGGCGGACGAGCCGCGCTTCGCGCTGTCGGCGCAGCAGATGGTCGAGAGCGGCGACTGGCTGATTCCACATCGTGGCCACGAAATCTACGCGGACAAACCGCCCGTGTTCATGGCCATGCAGGCGACCGCCTACGAGCTAGTGCGCAGCTGGCGCATCGCGTTCCTGCTGCCGTCCTTGCTCGCCGCGCTCGGCACGCTGTTGCTCGTCTACGACCTCGGCCGACGGCTGTGGGATCACCGCACCGGCCTGTACGCGGGTGTCGCCCTGCTCTGCGTGTTCCAGTTCGTCTACCAGGCCAAGCGCGCGCAGATCGATCCGACGGTGACGTTCTTCATCACGCTGGCCAACTACGGGCTGCTGCGGCATTTCCTGCTCGGTCCCGACTGGCGCATGTATTGGCTCGGCTGCTTCGCCGCGGGGCTCGGCGTGATCACGAAGGGCGTCGGCGTGCTCGCGCTGCTGATGTTCATTCCGTATATTTTTTCGCGAAGTACACATTGGAACTTTGTCGCCATCGCGCGCGGAGGCTGGCGCTGGGCTGGCGGCCTCGCGGCACTGCTCGCCGCGATCGCGTTGTGGATCGTGCCGCTGGCGATCGCCGTGTCGCTGCATCCGTCGTCGGATTACCAGACCTATCTGCACGACATCCTGTTCAAGCAAACTGCGGCGCGCTATACCGATTCCTGGGATCACCAGCAGCCGCCGTGGTACTACGTCGGCGTGATCCTCAGCGGCTGGCTGCCGTTGTGGCTGACCTGGTTCGGCACCGTGCCGGCATGGGTGCGCGGATTCAAAGCGCGCGATGCGCGGCTGCTGTTGCCGTTGGCCTGGGCCGCGTTGGTCATCGTGTTTTTCAGCATTCCGGCGGGTAAGCGCGACATGTATATCCTGCCCGCGCTGCCGATGGTGGCGCTCGCCTGCGGCCCGTTTCTGCCGCAGATTATCGAGCAGCGCTGGTTCCGCTGGCTCGCGCTTGGTGTGCTCGTCGCACTCGGCGCCATCCTCGCCGGCACCGGCGTGCACGCGCTGTCCGGGCAGTGGAAGTTCGCCAACGATCTCGCCGAGCAGCGCGGATTCGACAGTGGCGGCGTGGCGCTGTGGGCCTTGTTGATCGCACTCGGCGGCTGGCTGCTGTTCTGCGCGGTGGGCTTTCGCTTGCGGCGGGCGGCGCTGGGGCTCGTTGCGGGCCTCGCCGGCCTGTGGCTGTTGTGGGGCCTGTGGGCGAGTCCGCTGCTCAACGATTCGAGTTCCGCGCGCGGCCTGATGCGCCAGGCCGGTACGATGATCGGCGCCGACGCCGAACTCGCGCTGGTGGCGTGGAAGGAGCAGAACCTGCTCTTCGCCGATCGCAAGGTCGCCGAATTCGGCTTCGTCAAACCCGCGCATCTGCAGCTCGGCGAGGCGATCCGCTGGCAGGAAGCGAAGCCCGAGTCGCGCTGGATCTTTATCCTCGCCGACGCGATGGCGCCGTGCGTCGATCCAACGAAGTCGCGCTACGTCGGCCACGCCAACCGGCGCGAGTGGTGGCTGTTCCGCAGCGAGGCGGTGGCCGAGGCCTGCCGTGGCGGCGCGGTGCCGGCGCCGAAGAAGGCGGTCGATGCCGAAGCCGACTAGTTGCCGCTAGACTGCGTCGCCATGCCGAAGCCAATTCGCCACAGCAACGATTCGCCCGTGAAGAACTTGCGCCGCCGCGTTGCGCGCTGGTTCTCGCGCCACTTGTCGCCGCCTGCGGCTGCCGCGGGTGATCTTCCCGAGCATGTGCCGGCGCGAGGCATCCATCGCATCCTGGTCTGCCGCGCGACGAAGACGCTCGGCGAGACCCTGCTGCTGACGCCGCTGCTGCGCGAAATCGAAATGCGTTTTCCGGGCGCCGAGGTCGATATCGTCAGCGGCTGCGGCGCGGCGCCGACCTTGTTCGCGCGGTTTCCGCAGGTGCGGCGCGTTACCGTGTTGCCCGGACGCATCGCGAAGGCGCCGCTGCGCTACCGGCGCGTGCTCAAGCAGCTGCGTGAGACGGGCTACGACCTGGCGATCGATCCATACCTGTTCTCGAATTCGGACCGCTTTCTGGTGCGCACCTCGCGTGCACGCTTCCGCATCGGTTTCGACGGGCCGAAGAAAAGCGGTCATCTGACCCATGCGATCGCCGAGACGACGGACGAAGCGCACGCGGCGAAGCTGCCGGTGTATCTGCTGCGCAAGACGATGGGCGTGGGCGGCGATCCCGCGTCGTGGACCTACCCCGAACTTGATCTGCGCCTGTCTGCCGCCGAACGCGAGCAGGGCCGCGACAGCCTCGCCGCCATCGTCGCGGCATCGGCGACGACGGCGCGCGGTGTGATTGGCGTCTTCGCATTCGCCACCGGGGTGAAGAATTACCCGCGCGAATGGTGGGAGCGCTTCCTCGGCGTGCTCGCCGTACGCTATCCCGACCATGTCATCGTCGAGATCGTGCCGGGCTTCGGCCGCTCGCTGCTCGGCGATCGCTATCCGACATATTTCTCCGGTGACATCCGCAAACTCGGCGCTGTGCTCGGCAATCTCTCGCTCTACGTCAGCGCCGACTGCGGCATCATGCATTTGGCCGCAGCGAGCGGCGCGCCGACCGTCGGCATCTTTTCGGTCACCGATATCCCGGGATGGAGCGTCTATGGCGCGCGCAACCACACGATCGATGCGCGCGAGCTCGATGCCGAGCAGGCCGCAGCAGCAGTGTGATCTTCGCTGGTCGGCGCCATGGCGCGGCAGATGTCTATTTCTTCGAAGATTCCGCGGACCCGCAGTTCGAGCTTTCTGCGCGGCAGAGTTGGCTGTCACTGGATGACTCGAGTTTCCCGAACCGCTGCTCGGAATGGCCGGCCGCCGTTCTGCGCACGATGAGAACGTTTTCCGGCGAATCGTTCGCCGCCACGTTGCCGCGCACCGCATAGCCGTCGGCGGCGCAGGCCGAAGCAGCGTCGCGGTCGCTGCACACTCTGCTCACGACGATGTCGTTGCAGTGCGATCCGTCGTTCGGCGAACACGCGCTCAACGCCGGTGCGGTGCCGAGCAGGAACACGTACGCGCCCGGCTCCGGTCGCCAACGGTTGCGATGCCAGTCGTAGTGATCGAATTCGCGGATGACGATGGATTCCTGCGCAGCGCCGGCTCGCCGTGCGAGGTCTGCCGCGAGACGGATCGCGCCTTCTTCGCCGACATCGTGCACACCCCAGACGAGCACTGGACAGCCACCGGCCGCGGCGCTGCGCATACGTTCCTCCAGCGACGCCTGCAGCGCCGATTCGCGATCGGCGTCGGCGAACTCGGCCGGCAAATACGCATGCAAACGCATCTCAGCCGCGGCGTAGTGACGGAAGAAATGTCCCTCGACGAGCGCATACATCGCCGGCGTCGGCGGCCCGAAGCGATGCATGAATACGATCGGCAGCGCCTGATCGGCGCAGCCCGGCGTTGTGCGGATGAACTCGGCCGAGGCACGCCACTCCTCGTTGCGCGGCAGCCAGCGGCCGTGGAGCAGACCGAGCCCGGAGACGAGCAAAGCCAGCGCGCCCCAGGCCATGCCGCGCGCCGGGAGCATCCGCGCGGCGGCATCGAAACCGCGCGCGAACAGCAGCCAGAGGAATGGCGCCGTCGTCAGCAGATTGCGGTCGGAGAACGAAGGCGCAACCAGCGCCGATACGGCGATGCCGCAGACCGCGACGCCAAGCGGAACGAAAATGCAAAGTCGCGTCGCCCAGCGCGCGTCGGGCCCATCGCCGTTGGTCGTCGCGGGCGCGCGGCGGCGGAGCGCACGAACGATCGCGAGCGCGAGTGCCGCCAGAGTCAGTTGGATGGTCGATACGTTCTTGAGTGCCCTGACCAGCTGCTCGCCGTAGAACTGACCGTCATTGCGAAACCAGAGCCGGCTCAGATCCAGGTGCGTGTCCCGCGTCAGCGCGCGGTAGTAGGCGATGTTGAGCGCGAGCACGAATAACCCGATGGCAATTACCGCAATGCGCAGCTTGGCGTTTTTCTCCGTGCACAGGACATACAGCAGCAGGCTGCCGGACAGCAGCAGCAGATAGGCATGGGTGAAGCTGCCGATCAGCGCCAACGCGGCGATCGCCGCAAGCGGCAGCCAGGGGATGATGTTCGGCCGCTCGCGCAGCCGCGCATGCAGCGTCAGGGTGGCGGACAGCAACGCCGACACCAGCAACAGGCACAATCCGTAGCTGCGCGCGTTTTGCGACTGGAAGAACCAGAACGGCGCCAGCGTCGCCGCTGCGCAGGCGAACGCCACCGCTCCGGTGCTGGCAATGCGTCGCGCGGCCAACGCGAACACACCCACCGCCGCAACCGAGAACAAGGCGCTCGGCAGACGCAAGGCGAACTCCGAGTAGCCGGCGAATTGCGCCCATGCGTGCAGGAAGAGATAGTAGAACGGAGGATGTACGTCGGTCAGTGCGCGTTGCCAGACTTCGCCGACGCCGCCCGATCGTCCGATCACCCATAGCGTGAACAACTCGTCCGTCCAGTAGCTGCTGACGGACAAACCCACGAAGGCGAGCAGGCACGAGGCTAGTGTGATCAGCGTGAACGAGGCCTGCGGCCAGCGCGATGTCGACATGTTCCTTCCGGCGAGAAAGTGGGCGCGAGCGGTGTTGCTGACGCGCAGGTTCAACTATGAAGTGCGCCGGGACGAATATGCAATTCCGCTACGTCGCGTCGGCTCTCGATCTTCAGGCGCTCGCGATCGATCGCCAGGCGGTGATGACCCGTTCTGCCGGGATATCTGCTACCTTCGCTGCACGCGGCATCGCGCCGAGGTTGATCACGGGTTTGCCGTACGGGCTGCGCCGATCCCATTTTTCCGGTCCGTACTTGCCGCCGTAGAGCACGACGAGCGGACAGCCCATCGCTGCGGCGAGATGAGCTGGCCCCGTATCGACCGAGACCATGCTGTGCGCGCGTTCGAGCACGGCGAGGAGACGGCGCACGGGCAGGTCGGCCGTGGCGATCTTGACCCGATCCAGCTTCGTCGCCGCGGCGATCGTCTCGCAGACGGCCGATTCGGCCGGCGATCCGGCGAGGACGAGATTCGCGTTCGGCAGCGTTTCGTGTATCGCCCGCAGCAGCGCCGCCCAGGATTCGATCGGCCAGAATTTCGGATCGTCCTCACGCGCGCGCCCGCGACGCTTCACTTTCCAATTTCCCGGTTGCAGCAAGACCAGGGGCGCGTCGGAAAAACCGCGCGCGCGCAGCCACGTGTCGGCGTCGCGGCGGTCGTCGGCGTCGAGATAGAGGCGCGGCGCGGTCCGCAGATCATCGTCGCGCCAGGGATAGTCGGTTTCGCGATAGGCGACCGGCGTGATGCGACCGAAGCGTAGCACCTGGTCGACCCAGTGCTCGTCGTTGCGCGTACTGATGTCGTTGATGAAAACGCAGCGCTCGCGCGGCACGCGCGCGAAGCGCAGCAGCCAGCGGATGCGCTTGAGCGAACCGCGCGTGTCCTCGCTGATGTAAATCGGGCCGTCGTGTGCGCGAATCTGCGCGATCGCCCGCCAGCGCTCGGGACTGATCAGCAAGGGTCGGTTGCGATTGAGCAGCTGCCAGACCTCGCCGACGTCGGGATGGCTGCGATACAGCTCGCTCGTCCACGTGCCGCGAGTCAGGATGCGGCAGGGCCGGCCGTAGCGACGATGTAGCAGATGCAGCAGCGGCTCCTGCAGCAGCATGTCGCCAAGACGACCGAAACGGATGACCAGCGGAACCTGGGGCCGGGCGGGCCCGTTTGAGAAAGGCATGCGGGGAATGGCTCGACGGTCGATTCGAGAAGGTCGACTTGACGCCAGATTATAGGTGGATGGGGTTAAACAGGACTTGAGGAATCGTGGAGAACCGGTGCATTTTCACCGTCGCGGCTGCAATTCTCCGACGCACTCTTGCGCTATCCTAGGCGTCGCATTTTTGCAACAGGGAATGGCATGGCCTCCGGTCGCATCCTGGTCGTCGACGACGAGCCCGATATCCGCACCACGGTAAAGGAAATCCTCGAAGACGAGGGCTACCAGGTCGCGCTCGCTGCGAGCGCCGCGGCCGCGCGCGAGGCGCGCACGCAAAGCCGGCCCGACGTGATCCTGCTCGACATCTGGATGCCGGAAACCGACGGCATCAGCCTGCTGCGCGAGTGGGCGCAGGCCGGCGCGCTGACCACGCCGGTGATCATGATGAGCGGTCACGGCACGGTCGAAACCGCCGTCGAGGCGACCCGCCTGGGTGCCTACGATTTTGTCGAAAAACCTATCTCGCTCGCCAAACTGCTGCTGACGATCGAGCGCGCGCGCGAAGCGAGCCGGCTCAAGCGTGAAAACGAAGGCCTGCGCGAGCAGCTCGCGCTGCCGCTGGAGCCGATCGGTGCGTCGAAGGCGATGAGCGCACTGCGCGCGCAGCTCGACAAGCTCGCTCAGCACGATACCTCGATCCTGATCCAGGGCGAGACCGGCACGGGCAAGGAGTCGCTCGCGCGCTGGCTGCATGCGCGCTCGTCGCGGCAGGGCGGGCCATTCGTCGCGGTCGCACCGGGCAGCATTCCGCGCGAGCATCTCGCCGCGGCGCTGTTCGGCAGCGAGGACGCCAACGGCGTGCAGCCCGGTCTGATCGAGCAGGCCAACGGCGGCACGCTGTTTCTCGACGAAGTCGCCGAACTCGACGCGGAGTTGCAGCAGCGCCTGTCGAGCGTGCTCGAACGGCGCGCGCTCGTGCGCTCGGGCGGCGCGGGCAACGTCCCGCTCGATCTGCGCGTGCTCGCGGCGACGGCGCAGAATCTCGAGGCGCTGGTGAAGGCCGGCGCATTCCGCGAAGAACTCTATTATCTGATCAATGTCGTGCCGCTTACTGTGCCGCCGTTGCGCCTGCGGCTCGAGGACGTGCCCGAGCTACTGCGCACCTACGCCGATTTCTTCTCCCATCGCGACAAGCTGCCCTACCGCGTGTTTCCGGTCGCGGTGCAAAACCGTCTGCGCAATCACGACTGGCCGGGCAACGTGCGCGAGTTGCGCAATCTGGTGCAGCGTCTGCTCATCATGGGCAATGGCGACGAGGTGACGATCGAAGAGGTCGAAGCTGCGCTCGGCAAGGGCATCGCGCCGACACCGTCGCGCACGCCTGCGGCCGATTCGCCGGCCGCCTCGATCGACTTCAACCTGCCGCTGCGCGAGGCGCGCGAGCAGTTCGAGCGTGCCTATCTACTGCGTCAGTTGCAGGACGCCGGCGGCAGCGTCGGCAAGCTGGCGAAGATGGTTGGCATGGAGCGTACGCATCTGTACCGCAAGCTGCGTGATCTCGGCGTTGATGTGAAGTCTTCTGCCAAGGAAGAATAAGCTCGTCATTCCCGCCAAGAACATGCGGGAATGACGAGCAAAAGCATTTGCCGCACGAGAGAATTTAACGTCGCTTGGCGATAATTGTCCGACCCTCCCCCATGAACCGAAAGGAAACCCCATGAGCGTCAAAGGCAAAGTCGCCCTGATCACGGGCGCCGCGAGCGGCATCGGCAAGCGCATCGCCGAGGTATATGCGGACAACGGCGCGCACATCGCCGTCGCCGACATCAACCAGGCGGCCGCCGATGCGGCGGCCACGGAGATTCGCGCGCGCGGTGTCAACGCGACCACGGTGATCATGGACGTGACCGACGAAGCCCAGGTCAACGCCGGCATCGACAAATGTGTGAAGGATCTCGGCAGCATCGATATTCTCGTCTCTAACGCCGGTATCCAGATCGTCAACCCGGTCGAGAATTTCAGCTACGCCGACTGGAAAAAGCTCATGGCGATCCATCTCGACGGCGCCTTTCTCACCACGCGCGCCGCGCTCAAGTACATGTATGCCGGCAAGGGCGGCGCGATCATCTATATGGGCTCGGTGCACTCGAAGGAAGCGTCCAAGCTCAAAGCGCCCTACGTCACCGCCAAGCACGGCCTGATCGGCCTGGCCAAGGTCGTGGCCAAAGAAGGCGCAGCGCACAACGTGCGCGCCAACGTGATCTGCCCAGGCTTCGTGCGCACGCCGCTGGTCGACAAGCAGATTCCCGAGCAGGCCAAGGAACTCGGTATTTCCGAGGCCGATGTGATCAAGAACGTGATGCTCAAGGAAACCGTCGACGGCGAATTCACCACGGTCGACGACGTCGCCAACTGCGCGCTGTTCCTCGCCAGCTTCGAGACCAACGCGCTGACCGGGCAATCGCTCGTCGTCAGCCACGGCTGGTTCATGCAATGACCGCGCGCACGCGAGGCAAATCGGCGCGTGCGGCGAAGCCAGCCGTCGCGCGAGAAAAAGCAAGCGCGGCGAGCAAGGCGACGAAGGCCGCGCCGAACGGGAAGGCGTCGTCGCCGCACGAATCGTCGCGCAAGTACGAAACGATTGCGCTGATGCTGCAAGGCGGCGGCGCGCTTGGCTCCTATCAATGCGGGGTTTACGAGGGCCTGCACAAAGCCGGTATTCTGCCGAACTGGTTTGCCGGCATTTCGATCGGCGCGATCAACGCCGCGATCCTCGCCGGCAACGCGCCCGAACATCGGCTCGACCGACTGCATGCGTTCTGGAATCGCATTTCGATTCCGGCAGTCCCGTTCGGCCAACAGTGGTTCGAGTGGCAGGAAGCGCTGCGCCAGAAGCTGCCGCTGGAGAACTCCACGCTCGCGCTCGCCAATGCGCAGGGGGCCCTCGCTGCGATGCTGTTCGGCCAGGCGGGGTTCTTCGTGCCGCGCTTTCCGCCGCCGTATATCGGCGTCGGCCATGTCGAATCGGCGACGAGCATTTACGACACTGCGCCGCTGAAATCCACGCTCGAGGAGTTCATCGACTTCGATCGCATCAACGCGGCCGAGGTGCGCTTTTCAGTCGGTGCGGTCAATGTGCGCAGCGGCAACTTCATCTATTTCGACAACTTCGGCGAGCACAAGCGCACGATTCGCGCCGAGCATGTGATGGCCTCGGGCGCGCTACCGCCGGCGTTCGCGCCGGTCGAGATCGACGGCGAGCACTTCTGGGACGGCGGCATCGTCTCGAACACCCCGCTCGACCATGTGCTGAGTCTGACGCCGCGCCGCGACAGCCTCGTTTTCCAGGTCGACCTCTGGCGTGCGCAGGGCGTGGTGCCACGAAATATCATGGAAGTGCTCGAACGGCAGAAGGACATCCAATACTCGAGCCGCACACGTTTCAGCACCAAGGTCATCCAGCGCTTCCAGGATCTACGCACCACGCTCAACGCGCTGCTCAAGGAGATTCCGCCGGATCACCTGACGAAAGAGATGCGCGAAGAACTCGCGCCGTGGCTGTCCGACCGCGTCTACAACATCATCCATCTGATCTACAAAACCAAGCCGTTCGAGGAGCAGTACAAGGACTACGCCTTTGCCCCGAGCACGATGGCCGAGCACTGGCGCGCGGGTCTGTCGGACATGCGCAATACGCTCACCCATCCGGAGTTCTTCGTGCCGCCTTCACGCCGCCTCGGCGTCGTCACCCACGACGTGCACCGGCACGGTCGCGGCCCGAGCCGTGGTTCGGGAGAACTGGGCTAGTCGGTTATGCCGGTCGATGCGATCGAAAAGCTGCGCGCGATGTGCGGCGGACCGCGCGACGGCGCGCTGCTGCGCATGTCGATCGCGAATGCCTTGTTTGCCCAGGGCGACGCAGCGGCCGTGATTGTCGAACTGCGTGAGGCGCTGCGCTTCGACGCCGGCTACTCCGCTGCGTGGAAATTGCTCGGCAAGACGCTGGCCGAAACGGGCGACACCGCGGCGGCGGTCGACGCGTATCAGTCGGGCATCGCCGCGGCAATCGAGCGCGGCGACAAGCAGGCGGAAAAGGAAATGACGGTGTTTCTGCGCCGGCTCACGAAACCCTGATCACCGTCAGCGCTATCCTGCCGCCGAAAAGCGCGGATCAAGGGATCAGTGCGATATCCCGATGCGCCATGTCGAGCAGCAGCCGATGCTGGCGCAGCAGATCCCAGCCGATGTGCAGATACGGCTCCCGTTCTTCGCGGATGACGCGCATTCCGCCCTCGCCGAGGCTCGCGCGCACCTTTTCCGCGACCAGGCTGCCGATGCGGACTTGCTGAAATTCCAGAATTTGCAGAGTCATTTCCCGGTTGGACAACGAGCTGTGAGCGGATTGATTGACGATACGCGGATCGCCCGGACGGATGCCGAGCGCATCGAGCAGATTCTGGTTCGGCGTGGCCAATGACCAACCGGTGTCGATGGCCGACTTGACGCGAACACCGTCGACCGTCGCGTCGACCTCGATGAGCGCATCGTTATGGATACTGGCGGCAAGGCGTGCATCGTCGGGCAGCGCGCCGCCGAATACTTCGTCAAGCCGCGTGCCGCGCGGATACAGGCGCAGTACGCCTTTGCTTCCGTCCAGATCGACCGTGTAGCGGCTGAGGAATTCCATGCCGAGCACGCACGGCATCGGATCGCCCTCGTCGAACCAGCTTTGGTCGCGCAGCATGAAGCGGACGCCCGTCTGCTTGCTGCCGCCTATCGCGACATGGTCGATTTCAACCTCGGGCATTTTTACCGCCTGATCCGCGGTCGCGGCGCGCACCGTGCCGACGTATTTGGCGCCGGCAGCGTACTTGGTGGAAAGCACACCCGCCCTGCTGGCGCCCGTATCGACGATACATTGCACGCCGCGATGCTTGCCGATATCGACGGCGATCCACGGCTGGTTCGAAATTTTCAGCAATTCCGTTTGCGCGAGCGGCTGCACGCAGTGACCGACTTGCAAGAACATGAGCAGCAGCAGACAGGACAACACCGCGCGAGCGCGCGGCAAACGTTGAGCGAGGTTGGTATCAGCGAGCGGGAATGGGATCAAGCACGAGCCCGAGATAGCGTGTGCCTTGGATCGGATTGTGCCGATACGCAGTGATGTCGGCAAAGCCGAAGCTTTCGTACAAACGCTGCGCGGAAACCATACTCGGTAGCGTATCGAGCACCATGCGCCGGTAGCCGATCGAGTGCGCCGTGGTAATCACGCGCTCGACGAGGCGCCGTCCGAGTCCGACCGCACGGAATTCGTCACGGACGTAGAGACGCTTCATTTCGCAGTCGCGATCGTCGACCGGCCGCAGCGCAATACATCCGGCGACGGCGTCGCCGTGGCGCGCGAGCAGCAAGGTGCCGCGCGGCGGCGCGTAATCGCCCGGCAGGCTCGCCAGTTCCTGGGCGAAGCCCTGGAAGCAGAGATCGACACCAAGCGCGCGTTCGTACTCGCGCAGCAGCTCGCGCACGATCGCGATGTCCTCGGGTTGCGTGGCCTCGCGAATCTGCATCATCACGCTTACATCATTACTGTCTCGGGCGCGAGGCGCGATCAGTATTGCGCAATCGTCGTGTCGATTTCACGCGCCCAGGCGTTGATCCCGCCGGCGACGTTGTAGACCTTCGTATAGCCGTGCGCATGGAATTGCTCCGCCGCGCGCTGGCTACGGCCGCCGCTGCGGCAGAGGAAGGCGATCGGCGCGTCCTTCGGCAGGTCGGCAAGCGCGCCGATGCCCTCGTCGAGCGTGCGGAACGGCGTTTTCAGTGCGGCCATCGTGCGCTCTTCGGGCGGACGCACGTCGACGACGGTGATGTCGTTCGCCTGAATGCGCTGCGCGAGTTCGGCGACCGAGATCTGCTTGACCGTCGACGGCGCGTTCGGATTGTCGATCGACAGGCCCGAGCCCTGCATCGTCTCGACCCAGTCGATGCGGATTCCGCGCGCGCGCTGCGCGCTGCCGACGTCGAACAGAACGTCGATGCCGTTCGACTCCGAACGGATCGCATCGTCCGCCGGCTCGGCAAGATGGAACTGCGGTTGAAAACGCGCGTCGATCGACAGGTGCAGCGCCAGGCCGGGTTCGGCATCGGCAAGCGCGCTGCGGATCGCCTGCGCGGCGGTGTCGGTGATCGTGATCTGCGGCGGCGTGCGGTCGGGCTTGGGCAGGCCGAACAGCGCCTGCAGCTCGCCCGAGTTGTACATCGACTGCACGATATCGGCGCCGCCGACCAGTTCGCCCTTCACGTAGAGTTGCGGAATCGTCGGCCAGTTGCCGTATTCCTTGATACCGTCACGGATCTCCGGATCTTCCAACACGTTGACTGTCGCGTACTGCGGCAACAACTCGTTGAGCACGCCCGAAGCCGCCGCGGAGAAGCCGCATTGCGGCGCCTGCGGCGAGCCTTTCATGAACAGGACGACGGGGTTCTGCGCCAGCAGGGTTTCGATGCGGGTGCGCGTGGTGGGGGAGAGCGACATGGCGGATTCCACAAGATCGGAGCGAGAATGGATTGCGTTCGCGCGAGGCGCGCAAACGCATTATCTCCCATCTTGGGCCGGCCGCCGCGATTCTCAACAGGCTGGCGACGCTTCACGCCGCCGCGGGCAGCGGCAGGATGCCCGATTGGAGCGCCGGCGAACTCGCCACGGACAGCTCGCGCTCAGTCCAGTGCAGCACTTCCATCGCGCCGTCGTGGTGTTCGACGAGGGCGGTGCAATGCTCGACCCAGTCGCCGTCGTTGAGATAGAGCGTGCCGTCCTCGTCGCGAATGCGGCCGCGATGGATGTGGCCGCAGATATGCCCGTCGTAGCCGTTCGCCCGCGCGCGGTCGGCGACGCGCGTTTCGAAATCCTCGATGAAGCGCCGCGCGGTGCCGATGCGCAGCTTGATGCCGAGCGAGATCGTGCGGTAGTCGAGGCCGAGCCGCCGGCGCAGCGCGTTGCCGACCCGGTTCAGGCCGCCGACGAAGCGCTGCAACACGTCGCCCACGCGCACGAGCCAGGCCGGCGCGGTGTGCTCGCCGTCGAATTCGTCACCGTGACTGACCCGATATTTGCGGCCGTCCGCGCCGACGTGCGTCGCGTGCAGGGCGATGTCTATGCCGCCGAAGCGCTGTCCGGCGAAGCGGCGAAGCGGCGCGTCGTGATTGCCGGGGATGAAGGTCACACGCGTCCCGCGCGCGGCAATCGCAAACAATTCCATCAGCACGGCCGTGTGGCTCGCGTGCCAGTACGGCTTGAGCAGCATGTTTTCCAGATCGACGATGTCGCCGACAAGATAGAGCCGCTCGCTCGAGGTCTTATGCAGAAAGTCGAGAAGATACTCGGCCTGGCAGTCGCGCAGGCCCAAATGCACGTCGGAGATGAAGATGCTGCGATAGCGGCGCGTTTGCATGGCTGTCTCCGGGTCGACCCGGGAATGCAGCATAGGCAAAAAGTATAAAAAGTTTGTTTCCCGCGAAAGTCAGGGCGATGACAGCGCGCGCCTTGCCACAGGCAGGATAGCCTCGCTCCAACGGCGATATGCGGCGCCGCTCGGATGCAGGCCATCGTCGACGACCAGCGCGGGATCGGCCCGAGAGAGCGCGGTCACATCGGCGTAATGCACCGGTGCAGAATGGGAAATTTCCGCATTTGCGGCATTGTATAAGTCGATTTCGCGCGCGATCTGCGTGGTGTCGCGCCCGCTTTCGCGGCCGAAGCGGGTAACGCCCCAGTCGGGAATCGAGACGACGATCACGCGCTGCGGCTCGCTGCCGGCCAGCTCGATCGCGCGTTCGAGTAGGGCACGGAATTCGTCGCGATAGTTTGCGATATCCCGGCCGCGATACTGGTTGTTGACGCCGATCAGCAGGGTGACGAGATCATAAGGCGCGCGGAACGCGTGCGCCGCCATCGCTGCGGCGAGTTCGTCCGTGGTCCAGCCGGTGCGGGCGAGGATTTCCGGCGCATCGATGCCGAGCGCCTGCGCCAGCTGCACAGGCCAGCGTTCGGCCTCGGCGACGCCTTCGCCGATCGTGTACGAATCGCCGAGGCCGAGAAAGCGCATTTGGCCGTCGCCGCGCGGGCGGTCAGGCGACTTGGCGCTGCGGCTGCGCGGCGGCCAAGCGTTCGAGCACGCGATCGATCCGCGTGAACACCTCGCGCATGTCCGGCGCCAGCGGCAGCAGGGTGATGCGGAAGTGATTGCGCGGCACGCAGTTGAAGCCGCGGCCCGGCACGATCAGCACGTTTTCGCTTTCGAGCAGGTCGAGGGCGAAGGTTTCGTCATCGAAGTTCGGCAGGCGATCGGTGCGCACGCTCGGGAACGCGTACATCGCGCCCTTCGGCACGACGAGGTCGAGATAGCGGCTCGCGGCGCAGGAATCGATCACCGCCTGCCGCGTCTCGTACAGGCGGCCGCCTGGCGCGACGAGCTGCGCGATCGTTTCGGGGCCTTCGAGCGAAGGTGCGATTGCGTACTGGCCGGCGACGTTCGCGCACAGGCGCAAACTCGCGAGAAGGTCGAGCGCCGCTTCGAGCGGTTCGATCGCCGCCTTCGCGCCGGTCATCGTCAGCCAGCCGACGCGGTAGCCGCAGGCGCGCTGCACTTTCGACAGGCCGTCGAAGGTCAGGCAGGGCACGTCGCCGGCGATCTTCGCCAGCGGGGTGAATTCGGCGCGGTCGTAGACGATTTCGTCGTAGATCTCGTCGGACAGCAGCACGAGCCCGTGCTGGTCGGCGATGCGCACGATTTGTTCGAGCAGCGGGCGTGGATAGATCGCGCCGGTCGGGTTGTTCGGATTGACCAGCACGATCGCGCGCGTGCGCGGCGTCACCAGCGCTTCGATCTCGGCCGCGTCGGGTGTGTGTTCGCGCTCGGCCGGGCAGGTGTAGTAGACCGGTTTGCCGCCGTTGAGGGTGACAGCGGCGCTCCACAGCGGGTAGTCGGGGCTCGGCAGCAGCACCTCGTCGCCGTCGCTGAGCAGCGAGCGCAGCGCCAGGTCGATCAGCTCGCTGACACCGTTGCCGATAAAAATGCGGTCGACATGCGCCTGTGCGATGCCGTGCTTGTGCTGCTGCGCGACGATAGCCTCGCGCGCCTCGACCAGGCCTTTCTGATGGCAGTAGGCCTCACTCGACACGAGATTGCGCTCGATTGCCAGACGCACATGGTCGGGCACGGTGAAGCCAAATACCGAGGGGTTGCCGATGTTGAGCTTGGCGATCTTGCGTCCGGCGGCCTCGAGTTCGAGCGCGCGGCGGGCGAGCGCGCCGCGGATTTCATAACGCACGTTTTCCAGCCGCGCGCCGGTGCGCACGGGACTTGGGACTCGACTCGACTTGCCTTGCATGGACATGGGAACCGCTATTTAAGAGGGAATTAACGACCAGTGGAACAACTCATCCTAGCGGAATAGGGCTTGAATTCAAGCATTTTGCGGGCGTTGCAGCGGCCAGGGCGGGTAGAATCCCCGCAATGGCTCCCGATGATGAACCCCGACTTCCGCTCGCCTCGATCGGCTGGCGCGAAGGCACGCCCCTGGCGGACGGAGCGCCGGCCGGCGCCCGTCTGGCTCGCGTGATCGCCCAGCACCGCAACGGCTACGTGCTCAGCGACGGCGAGGAAGAATTCCCTGCTCAACCGGCGCCACGATTTCTGCGCCGCCGGGCAGCGCCTGAGGAACGCCCGGCGGTCGGCGATTTCGTTCTGATCGACGACGCCAAGCCTGTGGTCATTCACGACGTGCTGCCGCGGCGCACCGTGCTCGCGCGCGCCGCCGCGGGCGAACGCTACACACGCCAGATCATCGCAACGAATATCGATACTGCTTTCGTCCTCATGGGCCTCGACGGCGATTTCAATCCGCGCCGCATCGAGCGCTACCTGGTGCTGATTGCCGGCAGCGGCGTCAAGCCGGTGATCGTGCTGACCAAGGCCGATCTCGTCGCCGAGGCGGCGCGGCACACCGAAATCGCCGCGCTAAGTGCGCAACTGCCGGCGGACGTCGAACTGCACGCGCTCAATGTCAAAGACGCGACGGCGGTCGCGCCGCTGCTGCGCCATCTGCAGCGCGGCGACACCGCCGTGCTGCTCGGCTCGAGCGGCGCGGGCAAGTCCACTTTGACGAATACCTTGCTCGGCCGCGAGCGCCAAGTCACCAGCGCCGTGCGCGAGCACGACAGCCGCGGCCGCCACACGACCACGCACCGCGCGCTGATTCCGCTGCCGAGCGGCGGTTGCCTCATCGATACGCCGGGCATGCGCGAGCTGAAACTCACCGGCGAAGAAGATCTCTCTGCCGCGAGTTTCGACGACATCGAGGCGCTAGCGCTCGAATGCCGCTTCGGCGACTGCGCGCACGGCGCCGAACCCGGCTGCGCGGTACGCGTGGCGCTGGCGTCGGGTGCGCTCGATCCGGCGCGCTGGGAAAGTTACAAAAAGCTGCGCGAGGAGCTGAGCGCGGCGAACGAATCGCTCGCGGTGCAGCTCGAACGCAAGGCCGATTCGAAAGTGCAGACCCGCGCGCTCAGCAAGCGCCTGGTCGACAAATACGGCAGGCGCTGATGACCTTGCCCCCGTCGACCAGCCAGCTGCCTGCTGCGGTGATGGTCGCGCTCGCCCAAGCCAAGGACGCCCTGCGCCGCAATGATGGCATCGCGGCCGAGCGCACCCTGATCGGGTTGCTGGCGCTAGCGCCGCGGCACGCGGAAACCTTGCGCCTGCTCGGCAGCGCGCAAGCCATGCAGGGCCGGTATGCCGAAGCGGCAACGAATCTGCGCGAGGCGATCGCCTTCGAACCGGACGATGCGCTCGCGCACAACAGTCTCGGCAATGCATTGGCGCGATTGGGCGACAAGGCCGGTGCCGTGGCGGAATTCGCGCGTGCCTGTGCGCTCGCGCCCGATCTGGCCCCGCTTCGGTACAACCATGCCAAGGCACTGTGCGATGACTTGCGCAACGAGGAGGCGCTGCCGGTGTTCGAGCATGCCGCTCGACTGGCGCCCGATGATCTGCGAACCCAGTTCCTGCACGCCCATACTTTGCGCGTGACCGGGAATTTCGCGCAGGCGGCTCGGCTCTATCGCCACATCCTCGAGCGTCAGCCAGCGGCCGAGGCCTGGCTCGGCCTCGCCAACCTCAAGAACCAACGCTTCGATGCGTCCGATGTCGCGACGATGGAACGCCTCGCACAAAGCGAATTGAGTATCGACGACCGCAATTCGATTCTGTTCGCGCTCGCTCGCGCCTACGAGGACGTCGACCACTACAGCGACGCGTTCCGCTGCTATCTCGACGGCAATGCCAGCGTGCGTCGCTTCCATCCTTGGGATGCCACCCAGTTCAGCGCCCATGTAGACGCGATTCTCGCGGCATTTCCGCCGGCAACATCGGCGCCAAATGCTCAAGGCGAAGAAGTGATTTTCATCGTCAGCCAGCCGCGCGCCGGATCGAGCCTGATCGAGCAGATTCTTGCCTCCCATCCCCAGGTCGACGGCGCAGGGGAACTGCCCGACCTGCCGGCAGTGCTGCAAGAGGAAGCGCAACGCCGCGGCAAACCGTTTTTGGAGTGGGCGAGCGAGGCTGCGGCCGTCGATTGGCAACGCCTTGGCGCACGCTATCTCGAACGCACCGCCCGCTGGCGGCGCGAGCGTCCGCGCTTCACCGACAAACTGCCGGACAACTGGCGATATGTCGGCGCCGCCCTTGCGATGTTGCCGCGCGCGCGCATCGTGATCTGTCGACGCGATCCTGTGGAGACGGCTCTGGCCTGCTTCCGTCAGCTATTCGTCGGCGGCGGTCAGGCTTTCAGCTACGCCCTGGACGACATCGCCGGCTATTCGCGCGATTTCGATCGTGCTGCATCGCATTGGTGTGAGCTGCATCCGACACAAACGCGTGTGCAGGACTACGAGGCGCTCGTCGCCGACAGTGAAACGCAGATCCGCGCGCTGCTGGATTTTTGCGGCCTACCGTTCGACCAACACTGCATACGCTTCCACGAGACCGAACGCACCATCCGCACGGCGAGCGCGGGTCAAGTGCGCGAACCGTTGCGCACCGACACGGCGCGCGCGGCAAAATTCGGCAGCCTGCTCGATCCGCTGCGCGCCGCACTGGGTCTGCCGCCATTTATCGCCGAGAATTGAAGCGGCTCAATCGAGCCGCAAATCTTCCGCCAGCCAGTCGAGGAATACGCGCACGCGCGCGGGCAGATGGCCGCCGCGGCCGAGGTAGACGGCATGCAGCGGCTCGATGTCGCCGGGATTGGCCGCTTCGAGCACAGCGACGAGCTGGCCCGCGTCGAGGTCGCGCTGCACGTGGAAACTCGACAGCCGCGCCAGTCCCGCCCCGGCGAGCACGAGCGCGCGCAGCGCTTCGCCGTTGCTGACGCGTGCGCGGCCGTTGATCGGCAGATTCGTGATATCGCCGCGGCGTTCGCGCAGCGGCCAGCTTTCGGTGCTGTGCGGATAGTTGAAGCCGAGGCGCACGTGGCCGTCGAGATCCTTGATCGTGGTCGGGCTGCCGTGTTTGCGCAGATACGCGGGTGTGGCGACGATCACCTTGCGGCTGTCGCCGAGATGACGCGCGACGAGGCGCGATGACGGCAGCGCGCCGTGGCGGATGGCGACGTCGGCGCGTTCGTCGACGAGATCGACGACGCGGTCGGTGAGTTCGACGTCGACAGTCACCTCGCTGAAGCGTGCGAGAAACTTCGGCAGCAACGGCATCAGCAATCTCTGCCCGAACGGCACGCTGCAGTTCACGCGCACGCGGCCGCGCGGTGCCGCGCCGGCGGCGACCGAGCGCTCGGCCTCGTCGAGATCGGCGAGCACACGCTGGCTGCGCTCGTAGAACGTGGCGCCCTCGGCCGTGAGTTCGAGCCGGCGCGTCGAGCGTTGCAACAGGCGCACGCCGAGCCGCGCTTCGAGGCGGGCGACGAGTTTGGAGATCGCCGACGGCGTCATGCGCAATTCGCGCGCCGCCGCGGAAAAACTGCGGCGTGAAACGGCGCGCACGAACGCTTCCATCTCGCCGGCGCGGTTCACTTCGAGCCGTGGCATGAGAATTCAACTCACAAATGGTTTTCCATTCGGCATTCTAGTCACAGATGGATCGCGCCACCAGAATCCCGGCATCGACGCATTGCGCGTCCCGCGTTTCGGAGATTCTCATGCCCCTTGCCCTTTACGCCCTAACCGCCGGCTCGTTCGGCATTGGCTGTGCGGAATTCGTCATCATGGGCCTGCTGCTGCAGGTCGCCGGCGATCTGCACGTGTCGATCGCCGCAGCCGGCATGCTCGTTTCGATCTACGCGTTCGGCGTGTTCGCGGGCGCGCCCGTGCTCACGGTGGCCACGCGGCGCATGCCGCGCAAAGCGGTGCTGATCGCGCTGATGGCGATCTACACGATCGGTAATCTGCTCTGCGCGATCGCGCCGAACTATGAAATCCTGATGCTCGCGCGCGTGATCACCTCACTCACCCACGGCACCTTCTTCGGCGTCGGCGCGGTCGTCGCGACCGGCCTCGTCGCGGAGGACCGCAAGGCCTCGGCGATTTCGGTGATGTTCGCTGGCCTCACCCTCGCGACTTTGCTCGGCATGCCGGCCGGCGCCTGGCTCGGCCTGCATTTCGGCTGGCGCGCAACGTTCTGGGCGATGGCCGCGATCGGCCTCGTCGCGATGGCGGTGATCGCCGCGCTCGTGCCGCGCAGCCGCGACGCGCATGTGCCAGCGACGCTGAGCGAAGAACTGCGCGGCATCGCGCGGCCGCAAGTTTGGCTCGGTCTGGCGATGACGATGCTCGGCTTCGCCGGGCTGTTCGTCGTGATCGCGTACATCCAACCGCTGCTCGTGCGTCTCGGCGGGTTTTCCGAGAGCGCAGTGTCGCCGATTCTGCTGCTGTTTGGCGGCGGCATGATCATCGGCAACCTCGTCGGCGGGCGCCTGGCCGACCGTTGGCCGACGCGCTCGCTCGTCGGCACCCTGCTCGCACTTGCTGCAGTGCTCGGCGCGATGAATTTCGCGCTGCACAGCACAGTCGCGATGCCGGTCTTCGTTGGCCTGCTCGGTGTCGCCGCGTTCGCGACGGTGTCGCCGCTGCAGCTGCGCGTGCTGCGCAAGGCCGAAGGCGCGGGGCAGAACCTGGCCTCGAGTTTCAACATCGCCTTCTTCAACCTCGGCAACGCGTTCGGCGCATGGCTCGGCGGTATCGCGATCGATCACGGCCCGGGCCTCGCCGCGCTGCCGTGGATCGCGGCGATCGTGACCCTGACCGGTCTCGGCATCGCCCTCGTCGCGCTGCGGCTCGATGTGCGATCCGCGACGCCGGCCACGGCGGTTGCCGCGACCGCCTGCCACTGACATTTATTCACGGAGATCGAGATGGAATATCGCAATCTGGGCGCGTCGGGCCTCAAGGTGCCGGCGTTGAGTTTTGGCACGGGCACGTTCGGCGGCACCGGTCCGCTGTTCGGTGCCTGGGGCAATACCGATGTGGCCGAGGCACGGCGCCTAATCGACGTGTGCCTCGACGCCGGGGTCAATCTGTTTGATACCGCCGATGTGTATTCGAACGGCGCCTCGGAGGAAGTGCTCGGCGAAGCGCTGCGCGGCCGTCGCGATCGCGCGCTGATCTCGACCAAGACCGCGTTGCCGATGGGCGACGGGCCGAACGATGCCGGCGCGTCGCGCGAACGCCTGATCCGCGCGGTCGACGCCGCGCTGCAGCGGCTCAAAACCGACTATATCGACCTGCTGCAGCTGCACGCGTTCGACGCGAGCACGCCGGTCGAGGAAACGCTATCGACGCTCGATGACCTCGTGCGCGCGGGCAAACTGCGCTACGTCGGCTGTTCGAACTTCGCCGGCTGGGAAGTCATGCGCTCGCTCGCGGTGGCGGAAAAGTACGGCTATCCGCGCTATGTCGCGCATCAGGTCTACTACTCGCTGATCGGACGCGACTACGAATGGGAATTGATGCCGCTAGCCAAGCACCAGAATGTCGGCGCGCTGGTCTGGAGCCCGCTCGGCTGGGGGCGGCTCACCGGCAAGATCCGGCGCGGCCAGCCGCTGCCGTCGACTAGCCGATTGCACGCGACGGCGGATTTCGGCCCGCCGGTCGAGGACGAGCGTCTCTATCGCATCGTTGATGCGCTCGACGGCATCGCGCAGGAAACCGGTAAATCGGTGGCGCAGGTGGCGATCAACTGGCTGCTGCAGCGGCCGACCGTGTCGAGCGTGATTCTCGGCGCGCGCAACGAGGAACAATTGCGCGACAACCTCGCCGCCGTCGGCTGGGCGTTGAGTGCGGACCAGATCGCTCGGCTCGATGCAGCGAGCATCGTCGAGGCACCTTATCCGTATTTTCCGTACCGGCGCCAAGCCGGATTCGCGCGATTGAATCCGCCGCTCGTTTGAGGGTGCGCGGATCGGCTTGAAAATCCGCGTCGATGCGGTAGTGTTGCCCTCTCTAGGGTAGGAGAGGCATGGGCGACGACACCGCCGCGCTGAATGCGTTCGCTGAACTCGACCGCCGCCTCGTTGCGGCGGTCAAGGGCATCAAATTGCTCGGCGCCGTGAGCTGGCCGGCCGCGGTGCAGACCCAATTTCTCGACGACTGGAGCCGCGGCGATGCAAAGCTGCCGCTCGTCGCCTACACCAAGCACGACTATTCCGCGGTGCGCGAGGAACTGCAGAGTATTTTTCTCGCGGCCGACGAAGAGCATCCCGTCGGCGATTACCTGCGCCGCGTCGCGCAATCCTGGATCTACGCCACCGAATTGCTCGACGCCGCCGGCACGATGGCGATCACCGAGCACTCGGTGCGCCTGTTCGGCCGTCCCGGCGACCGCCTGCCAGGCGGCGCGGTCAGCAACCTCGACGCCGCGCGACATTTCATCGAGCTGGCCGACGAACTCGGCGGCGAACTCGACGAGGAGGACAACGCAGCGAGCATTCCTGCCGAAGAGCTGTGCGGCGAACTGCAGCGCGAGATCAGCGCGTTTTTCACGCGTGACAAGATCAACGTCGAACTCGATCCCGATTTGATCGCGAAGGCCGCCGCCGGTCCGACGCGTATCCGCCTGCGCGCCGGCACGAAATTCTCCACCTATGATCACCACCAGTTGCTCGAGCATGAAGCCTTCGTGCACACGCTGACTGTGCTCAACGGCCGCGGGCAACCGCATCTGAAATCACTCGCGCTCAATTCGCCGCGCATTACGGCGACGCAGGAGGGGCTGGCCACATTCGCTGAGCTGATGTCCGGCGCGATCGACATCGGCCGCATGAAGCGCATCTCCCTGCGCATCATCGCAATCGATCAGGCGCTCAACGGCGCCGACTTCATCGAGATATTCAAATTCTTCCTCGGCGCCGGGCAGAACGAGGCCGACAGCTTCACTTCGGCGATGCGCGTGTTCCGCGGTGCGCCGACCGCGGGCGGCGCGGCGTTCACCAAGGACACCGTGTACCTGCACGGGCTGTTGTCCGTGCACACGTTCTTCCGCTGGGCGCTCAAGCACGGCAAGCTCAAGCTCTGCCGCAGCTTGTTCGCCGGCAAGATGACTTTGCACGACGTGCTCGCGCTTGAGCCGTTCTTTGACTCGGGCTTCATCGCCGCGCCCATGTATATTCCGCCATGGGTGCAGAACGCGCACGGCCTCGCCGGTTCGCTTGCGTTTTCGCTGTTCGCCAACCGCATCCGCCTCGACCGCGTCGAGGCGGAGGACCTGGTGTTGGGGGTGTGAATGTTTTTGCTCGTCATTCCGGCGAAGGTCGGAATGCCAGTTCTTAAGGAATTTGCCGATGCGATACACATTGATTGCCGCAATTGCCTGCGCCGTGGCTTCTGGCGTCGTCAGCGCCGCCGAATCTCCCACGCAGCTGGCGCAGAGCGTGCTGCCCGACGTCACCGCGTGGCGACGCGATTTCCACCAGCATCCGGAGCTGTCGAACCGCGAAACGCGCACGGCGAAGATCGTCGCCGATGAATTGAAGAAGCTCGGCTACACGGTGCGCACCGGCATCGCGCACAACGGCGTCACTGGTGTACTCAAGGGCGGCAAGCCGGGACGCAAGCTGGCGATCCGCGCGGACATGGATGCGCTGCCGGTGACTGAACAAGTCGACCTGCCGTTCGCTTCCAAGGCGACCGGCGAATACCTCGGCAAAACCGTCGGCGTCATGCACGCCTGTGGCCACGATGCGCACACCGCGATGCTGCTGGGCATCGCTGAGGTGCTGGCGAAGATGAAGAATGATCTGCCCGGCGAGGTGATGCTGATCTTCCAGCCCGCCGAGGAAGGCGTACCGCCGGGCGAGACGGGCGGCGCGCCCGGCATGGTGCACGATGGCGTGTTTAAAGATTTCAAGCCCGACGCGGTCTTCGGCATGCACGTTGTCAGTGCGTACAACGTCGGCACGGTCGGGCTGCGCCCCGCAGGCGCGATGGCGAGTTCGGACACGTTCCGCATGACCGTGCACGGCAAGCAGTCGCACGGCGCGGTGCCGTGGAAGGGCATCGATCCGATCGTCACGGCCGCAGAGATCGTCACCTCGGCGCAAACGATCGTGAGCCGCCAGCTCGACATCAACAAGGCACCGGCCGTGGTCACCTTCGGCACGTTCAACGGCGGCTCGCGCTTCAACATCGTGCCGGACAGCGCCGAGCTCGCCGGCACGATCCGCACATTCGACGAAGGCATGCGCAAGCAGGTCATCGCCAGCCTGACCAACATCGCCGAGCACGTCGCCGCGGCGAACGGCGCGACGGTAGAGGTGAAAATGCCGCAGTCCGACGAGGAGCGCAATCCGGTCAACTACAATGATCCCGCGCTGACCGCGCGCGTGCGCGCAAGCCTGGAGAAAGCGCTAGGCAAGGAGCACATCATCGAAGCCGAACGTTGGACCGCCTCCGAGGATTTCCCCTACTTTCCGATCGGCGCCAAGGCGCCGTCCGTCTACTTTTTCGTTGGCGCGACGCCGGTCGGGCAGGATGCCGCCGCGGCGCCGAGCAATCATTCGCCCAAATTCTTTCTCGACGAGGCGGCGCTGCCGGTGGGTGTGGCGGCGATGTTGCAGGCGAGTCTCGATTTCCTTTCGGGGGTGTAGGGGCGCGATTCATCGCGCCCGCTTGGTTTGTCTCCGCTTGTCATTCCCGCGGAGGCGGGAATCCAGTTCTGGCTTTGTTTTGGCTCGTCATTCCGGCGAAAGCCGGAATCCAGTGTCCTTGCTCTTGATCTTGCTGGAGGGCGCATCCCTTCGTTTTTCCGCTCGCATCCGTGCGAGCGGGTCACTTTTCTTTGCTTGCACAAAGAAAAGTAACCAAAAGAAATGCACCCCGGGAGCCGCGCCCTCCGCGCTTCGCGCTCCGGGTGCGCAAGGTCAGGCCGGGGTTCGCTCGATGGGCATCCTGCCCATTCGCGAACTCGCGCGCATCCCTGCGCGCGACCCTGCCGGGCGATTCCGGCCTGCCCTCGCCGCGGCTGACGGGGCCTAGGATCAAGAGCAGCAGAGCAAAAGCTGCTTCGCTTCTGCCTTTCGCTTTTTGCTTCTGCGCGCAGGACGCGCGCTTGGCTCTTCCCGGGGGCCCCATGGCCTTGCGGCGGCGGCGGTCGATCAGGCCCCGCAGGGGTGCGCGCGAGGGATCGCGCGCATTCCGCTGTTGCACAGGATGTGCAATCAGCGGAACCCGGCCGCTGACGCGGACCCGACGCGCACGATGCGCGTCGGGCGCAAGGCGCTGGGGCGTGTTTCTTTGGTTCCTTTCTTTGCACGAGCAAAGAAAGGAACCCGCTCGCCGTAGGCGAGTGGAAGCCTTTGCTCTCAATGAAAACCAAAACAGCAAAAGCAAAGACGCTAGATGACCAGCCATCCGGCTGTTGAAATCCCCGCTAAGAGCAGGTGGGAATGACGAGAAAAAAGCCGCGCGAGTGTCATCCGCGCGGCGGCAACGTCCCCGTCTCCGTCAGCTGACGCACCGCCTGATCAAACCCGCGCCAGGCGGCAGCCGCGAGCGCGCCACCCGTGCTGACGCGGCGCACGCCGAGCGCGGCGAGGTCGGCGACGCGCATCTGCGGCGTGAGCAGGAGCACGTTGACCGGCCTCGGCGCGACGGCGTGGACGATGCGTTTGATCGCTTCAGGGTCGGTGACGGCGGGAGCGTAGAGCACGTCGGCGCCGGCCTCGGCGTAGGCGACGAGGCGTGCGATCGTCGCGTCGAGATCGGGTTGGCCGAGAAGAAAACCTTCCGAGCGCGCGACCAGCATCACGTCCTCGCCGCTCGAATCGATCGCCCGGCGCGCGGCACGGATGCGTTCGGCCGCGAACGGCTGCGGATGCAGGCCGGATCCTGCGCGATCCTCGATCGACAGGCCGGCGACGCCGGTGGCGATCGCCAACGTCACGTTCGCGGCGACCTCGTCGGGCTCGGCAGCGAAGCCGTCCTCGAAATCGGCGTTGATGGGCAGATCGGTCGCCGCGCAAAGTGTGCGCAGATGCTCGAGCACGACGTCGCGCGGCAATTCGTTGTCGCTGCAGCCGAGCGACCAGGCGATGCCGGCGCTGGTCGAGGCGAGCGCGTGGAACCCGAGTTTTTCGAGGCGGCGCACGCCGCCGATGTCCCACGGATTCGGCAAGACGAAGCAGCCTGAGGCATGCAAGGCGCGGAATGCGGTGCGTTTTTCGGCGACGGTGATCGGCATAGCGAACTCCTAGGTGATCGCCGAAGTATGCGCGTCGCTTGCGGTCGTGATCAGAGCCAATCCGCGCGACGAGATCGGCACCATTGCGCGGTGTTCGCCGCGCGCAGGGAAAGAAGCACTTCAGCTTGGCGCAAAACGCACGGTAAAGGCTGCGCCGCCGAGATTCTCCGAGCGCGATACGTTGAGATGGCCGCGATAGGCCTTGAGCAAGTCCTGCACGATCGCCAGGCCGATGCCGTGGCCCTGCACACGCTCGTCGCCGCGCACGCCGCGCTGGAGCAGGTGTTCGACCTTGTCGTCGGGGATGCCGGGGCCGTCGTCCTCGACCATGAAGATCAGGCCGTTGCGCCGCGCGCCCGGCGTGCCGGGGATGACGCGCGCGGTCAGCAGCACGCGGTGCTCGGCCCACTTGAAGGCGTTTTCGAGCAAGTTGCCGAGCAGTTCGAGCAAATCGCCTTCCTCGCCATAGAACTGGGCATACGGGTCGACGTCGAATTCGCAGAGTATATTTTTTGCCGAATATACTTTTTCCAGGCCGCTGACGATTTCCTCGGCGTGCGGTTCGATGCGGACCGGCGCGGCGAAGGTCGAGTGCCCGCTCGTCGCCGCGCGCGAGAGCTGGTAGGCGACGATCTGGTCCATGCGCCCGACTTGTTCGAGCACGGTCCAGCGGAATTCCTTGCCGTCGGTGCCCGATTCGAGCTGGCTGCGCACGACGGCGAGCGGCGTCTTCAAGCTATGGGCAAGGTCGGACAGCGTGTTGCGATAGCGCTTCAAGCTGTTGCGCTCGCTCTCGATGAAGTCGTTGATGCTGCCGGAGAGGCGGCGCAGTTCGAGCGGATAGTCGGTCGAAAGCAGCTCCTGCTCGCCACGTTCAACGCGGCCGAGCTCGGTTGCGATGCGCCGCGTCGGCTGCAGGATCCAGCGCACGAGGCCGAGCAGCAGCAGGAGCATGCCGATAACGAGGCCGCCGAAGGTGAAAACGAGGCTGCGGCGGAACACGTTGCGCTGCGTTTCCAGCGTGGCCGCGCTTTCGGCGACATGGATCGTGAGCAGAACCGGGCCGCGGTCTTTTTCCCAGGAGAAGCCGTAACTGTAAATATATACTTTTCCGCTGGCGCCGATGACCGGCGTTTCGGTGAACCGCTCCGCGCCTGGCTTGAGCGTCTCGTCGAATTGCGGAATATCGGTGACGTCATAGGCCGACTGTGAGCGCCAGCTGGAGAAGCGCGCGCCGTCGACTTCGACCGGGCCGACAACGCTCGCATACAAGCCGCTGCCGGGACTGTCGAGACGGGTGTCCGGCGGCAGCTCCGGCGGCGTCCAGCGCAGCGAGCGGCCGACTTCGGAGGTGGCGAGATAGCCGTAGGCGTAGCTCTGCAGGCGATCGTGCAGCGATTTGAGCAGGGTCTGGTAGATCGCCTGGTCGAGCGCGATGCCGGCGAGACCCAAGAACGCAGTCAGGATGACGCCGGCGGCGAGCAGCGAGCGCGCTTGCAGTGAGAGCGGACGGCGCGCCATGCGATAACGTGTGTATTTACTTTGCGGCGGCTTCGCCCAGGGCCTCGTGCTGACCTTCGCTACGCGGAATCGCAAAGCGGTAGCCGCGTCCGCGCACGGTTTCGATCGGCTTGAGCGAATTGTCCGGGTCGAGCTTGCGGCGCAGGCGGCCGATGAAGACTTCGAGCACGTTCGAATCGCGGTCGAAATCCTGCTGGTAGATGTGTTCGGTCAGGTCGGCCTTGGAGACGAGCTCGCCGGCGTGCAGCATGAGGTATTCGAGTACCTTGTATTCATAGCTGGTCAGATCGGCCGCGGCGTTGTTGACATGCACGGTCTGCGCGGTCGTGTCGAGCACGATCGGGCCGCATTCGAGCGTCGGCTTGGTCCAACCGCTCGCGCGCCGCACGAGCGCGTTGATGCGCGCGAGCAGCTCTTCGACGTGGAAGGGTTTGACGAGGTAGTCATCGGCGCCGTGTTTCAGGCCCTGCACCTTGTCCTGCCAGCTTGAACGCGCGGTGAGGATAAGGATCGGGTATTTCTGCCCGGCGTCGCGCAGATCTTTGACCAGGTCCATGCCGGATTTTTTCGGCAGGCCGAGGTCGATGATGGCGACGTCGAACGGTACTTCGCGCCCGAGGAACAGGCCTTCTTCGCCGTCGGCGGCGGTGTCCACGGCGAAGCCGTCGCGTTTGAGGCGGGCGGCAAGGGTTTCGCGCAGGGGGGCTTCGTCTTCGACCAGTAGTACGCGCATGGGAGTGCTCCGTTACCGTGTGTTTGTGCAATCGTCCTTGGTATCGAATATCACGAGGCAGCCATCCTGGCCTTTGGTTCTCGTTACGTTATTCTGCCGGTACTTCGATGATCCGCACCTGGCCGTCCCGCGTCAGCACTTTGATCCGGTAGATCGACTTCTTGCCCTGCGTTTTCGTTTCGGCCGACAGCACCTTGCCGCCGGTCTGATGCTGCACCTTGGCGATCGCCTCCTGCATGGTCAGCGGCGCGGCAAAGGCATCATGCGACGACAGCGCAAATGCGGCAAGCAGAAGAATCGTGGCGACGCGGAGTTTCATTTCAAGCGGAAATCACGGGATCAGCGGGCGGCCGGCGAGGAATTCGCAGTCCGGGACAGTCACTATGGGAAATTCGATTGAATTGGGCCTGAACTGGCTGGGTATTGTCCCGGAACTGTCGCGTTCCACGGCGAACCTCGCGCATCGTTCACGCCGCCTGCGCGTGTTCGCGCAGGCTCGCCATCGCCTGTTCGACGACGCGGAAGTCGGCCCCGGGCCGGTGCATGCGTTCGCTCAGCAGGCGCCGGAACGCGCGCGTGCCGGGCAAGCCGTGATAGAGGCCGAGGATGTGCCGCGCGACGTGCTGCAGCGCGCCGCCCTGCGCAATGTGCGCTTCGACGTATGGCTGCAGGCGCAGAAGAACCTCGTCGCGATCCGGCAGCGGCGCGCCGAACAGCGCCGCCTCGCATTGCGCGAGCACGAACGGATCGTGATAGGCCGCGCGGCCGAGCATCACACCGTCGACGATCGTGCACTGCGACATCGCCGCCGCGGAGTCGACGATGCCACCGTTGATCACGATCGTGAGCTGCGGAAATTCCTGCTTGAGCCGATACACGCGCTCGTAGTTGAGCGGCGGAATCTCGCGATTCTCCTTCGGCGACAGGCCGTGCAGCCACGCCTTGCGCGCGTGCACGATCAGCGTTCCGAGGCCGGCGCCGACGAGCATGTCGGCGAAGCGATGCAGGTCTTCGTAGTCGTCTTGCTCGTCGACGCCGATGCGGCATTTCACCGTCACTGGAACGTGCCGTCGAGAATCCGCTACCGCCGCGCGCATCGCCGCGACGCAGTCGGCGACGAGCCCAGGCTCGCGCATCAGGCAGGCGCCGAAGCGCCCCGACTGCACGCGGTCGGACGGACAGCCGACGTTGAGATTGATCTCGTCATAACCCCAGTCCGCGCCGATGCGCGCGCACTGCGCCAGCTCGGCCGGCTCGTGGCCGCCGAGCTGCAATGCGACCGGGTGCTCGGAAGCGTCGAAATCGAGATGCCGCGCGCGATCGCCGTGCACGATCGCGCCGGTCGTCACCATCTCGGTGTAGAGGCGCGCGTGCGGCGCGAGCAGGCGATGGAAGTATCGGCAATGCCGGTCGGTCCAATCCATCATCGGGGCAACAAGTAGCCGCCACGGCGAGACTTTTTCCGCTTCGCCTGCGATTTCGGATACTTCTGTTGCCTCAATCAATCCCATTTGTTCCCGCTCGTTCCCGGTCAATTAGGGCGCTACTGTACCAATGGCGCAGCAAAATTTCCGCGGCGGCCACATTGTCAGGGAGGGTATATCGCGCAACCGACATAAAGCTGCCGGTCCAGCGATATCGCCCCAAGACGATGGCGGGCCACGGCGATTGCGTATTTCATCTCGGCAGTGCGTCGCCAAGGTTCGCCAACACGCGACGCTTGCGCGGCATCGCTTTCACGCTGCGACGAACAGCGAGTTCGCGAAGGGCCATTGCTCGTCGATCCATTGCGCCAGCATCGCGAATCCCGAAGCATTTGCGAGTTCGGCGACGCCCTGCGGCGTGTACTTGTGGCTGCTCTCCGTCCAGATCGTTTCGTTGGCAGCGAATTCGACAGTCAAATCGCAATTGCGGATCCTCACCGACTGTTCGCATTTTGAGCGTAGATGCATCTCGATGCTTTGTGTCGTCTCGTTGAATCGGGCAAGGTGCTCGAACTGGCGCAAGTCGAAATCGGCGTCCAGCTCGCGGTTGACGCGGCCGAGCAGATTGAGATTGAACGCCGCGGTCACGCCGCGCGGATCGTGGTACGCGTCGATCAGCTGGTCGCGGGGTTTGAGCAAATCCGTACCAAGCAGCAGAGAATCGCCAGCCCGCAGCGTCTGCCGGACTTCGCGCAAGAATCGCGCGTCCGCGCCTGCGTCGAAATTGCCGATCGTGCTGCCGAGGAACAAAACGAACAGATGCATGTCCGCATCGCGGCGCTCCGCGACTTCGGCGAGGCCGGCCAGATACTCGCTTTCCACTCCGACGATGCTGACGGACTCGATATCGCGCAGTTCCATTTCGCAGCTTGCGAGTGCGGCGGTCGAGATTTCGATGGGGTAGTAGGACAAAGGCCCGCGAACGCGCAGAGCATTGAGAATCGGCCGCGTCTTGCGGCCGCTGCCGCTGCCGAGTTCCGAGACCATTGTTCTGTCGGGAATGTATTTCGCGATGTCGCGCGCATGGCGTTGAAGAAGCCGCTCGTCCGCACGCGTCAGCCCATATTCCGGCAGCAGCGTAATCGCATCGAACAGCGCCGAACCCAGATTGTCGTAAAGATATTTGGACGGCAGTTCTTTCTGACCGACACGACTCAATCCCGCGCGCACATCGTCGGCGAATTGCTTCTCGGCTGGGACGCCGGGCATGGTAAGAATCGTCATGGTCGTTTTCTCCTTTATCGGTCGACGCAGCGGAAGCCGGCGTAGACGTACGGGTAATGTGGCTGGAACCAATTGCGGAAACTCGGGCGCAGCATCGAAGCCGCGGTGCGCGCGCTGCCTCCTTTCAACACGAAATGTTTGCCGTCGAAAAACGGCTCGGAGTAACCCGGATAACAATCGAAGCGGCGAAAGCCGGCGAACGGTGCGAACACCGAGGACGTCCATTCCCACCCGTTCCCGCGCATGCCGACGATCGGAAACGGACCGGGAGGGATCAGGTCGGCATCATCGACGGCGACCGGATCGAAACGCAGCGAGTCGCCGCGCATCTCCTCGATCGCCGGGACTTCCTCCGCACCAAATGCGGCGCGCTGCCACTGTGCTTCGGTTGGCAGCGCATGCCCGGCCCAACGCGCGAACGCGCTTGCTTCGGCATGACTGACGTAGACCGGCCAATCCAGCGGCAGCGGGATCAAATCGAACATCGATCGCCAGAACCATTCGCCGTTTTCCTGCAGCCAAAACGCGGGATGACGGATCGCGTTCTGCGTTAGCCATTTCCAGTCCGCGTCGCTCCAGAATTCGCGACGCGCGTAGCCGCCATCCATCAGAAATGCGAGGTATTGGCCGTTCGTCACCTTGTATTTGTCGATGGTGAACGCGGGCACTTCCACGGTGTGCGCGTCGAATTCGTTGTCCCAGCCGAACTCGCCGGACGATGCACTCAGGCCGAGTCTTGTCTTTCCGGCGGTTACGCGCACTTTTTCCTGCGCGACGGCGCGAAGCGTGCGCGGGCTGCGCGGCGCCGATGCGCGCTTCGTGTCGAAAGGCATTTGATGCAGCAGATACGACAGAGTTTCGGCATGCATCAGCCGATGTTCGATCGCAACGTGCAGAAGTTGATCGTTGCTCGCCGCGTCATCGTCGCGATGCAATGCGTCGTCGAGTTGCGCGCGAACCTCGTCGCGGTATCGATAGAAGGTTTCCAGCGGCGGCCAATCGGACGGCTGATCGCTCGGCAATTGGCCGTCGACGGGATCGATTCCGAATGCAAACAATTCGTCCAGGTCCGCGCGATCGCTGGTGAGTCCAAGCGAAGCGCTCAGCAAATTTCTATCGAACGCTTCCAGGTGCCCGATATAAAACGCAAGACGATGACGTTCGGAAATCGGGCGTTCGAACAGAAACTCCGGCTCGACAGTGTCGAATAACGTGTCGGTTTCGGCGCGCGCTGCGTGCAATCGGGAGAGGAGCCGCAAAGGTTGGCGGGTCGTGTTCAGCATCGCGCACCCTACATGGGTTTTAAGTCTTCGAATACGGTAGGAATCAATTCCGAGACCGTCGGATGGATATGCATCGCATGCGTAATCGTCGTATACGGCTTTTTCGCGTACATCACGTCCGTCACGCAATGAATCGCTTCGTCGGCCTCGATGCCGAAGAAACATGCGCCGAGAATCTGCTTCGTGTCGGTATCGACGAACACTTTCAGAAATCCACGCGTTTCACCCCGTTCGTTCGCGCGGCCCACGCGCGACATGGGCCGTAAACCGACCAGTGCGCTCTTTTTCGCCTCGCGGATTTCCGTCTCGTTCATGCCGACGCGTGCCAGCGGCGGGTCGGTAAAGACGGCGTAGGTGACGATGCGATCGCTCACGCGGCGCGATTCTTTTCCCAGCAGATTCGCGGCCACGATCTCGTAATCGTTGTACGAGGTGTGCGTGAATGCACCGCGGCCGTTGCAGTCGCCGAGCGCCCAAACGCCGGCGACACTCGTCTGCAGCATATCGTCGACAATGATGAAACCTTTGTCGTCGCACGTGATCGACGTATTTTCTAGGCCCAGGTCGTCCGTGTTCGGAGCCCGGCCTGTGGCGAGCAGAAGATGCGATGCGTCGATATCCGATTCCCCACCTGCGGACGTCGCCTGAACGCGAACGCCGTCGCCGGACTTCTCGACCGCAATCTTCGTCACGTCGAGACGAACATCGATTTCTTCGGCTTCGAGCAATTCCAGCATCGCCTGCGAGACGTCCTCATCTTCACGCGTGATCAGGCGCGGACCGCGCTGCAGGATCGTCACGCGGCTGCCGAAGCGGCGATACATCTGCGCAAATTCAATCGCGATATAACTGCCGCCGACGATCACGAGATGCCTGGGCAGGAAATCGATGGCCATCATCGAGGAATTGGTGAGATACGGAACGGAGTCGAGCCCGTCGATCTTCGGAATCGCAGCACGACCGCCGACATTGACGAAAATCTTGGCCGCGGCCAAACGCCTTCCTTCCAGCTCGACGGTGTGATCGTCGACGAACCGCGCATGACCGGTCAGCACTGTGCAATTCTCGGTCGAGCGCAACCATTTCTCGACACTGTTGCGCGACGCGCCGGAGACTTCGTCCTTGCGTGCCTTCACCTTTTTCATGTCGACCTTGATGTCACCGGTCGAAACCCCGTAGTCGCCGCTGCGGCGTGCCACGTGCGCGACGCGCGCGTTGGCGATCAACGTCTTGGTAGGGATGCAGCCCGTGTTGACGCACGTGCCGCCAAAATCCTTGCGCTCGATCAGCGCGACTTTTTGTCCGGCGTTTGCGAGCGCCACCGCAAGTGGCGGACCGGCTTGCCCAGCACCGAGAATGACTGCGTCGAAGCTTTCAGGTTCGAACGTCATTTCCATTCCTCCAGAAAATCCCGGGCCACATCCGCGGGTGCCTTATGATCGACGTCGACCGCCTCGTTCATGCGCCGCATCGCGGCATCGTCGATGCGGCCGGACAACTCCGCGAGCGCCGCCTGCAAACCGGGAATGCGTTTCAACGTTTCGTCGCGCACCGCGATCGCGCATTCGTAGGGCGGGAAATAGTGTCGATCGTCCTCCAGCACGACGAAATCCGGATGTCCGAGCATGCCATCGGTCGCATTCGCTGCGGCTAAGTCGACGCGATCGGTCTTCAGCGCGGCGTACAGTAATCCCAGATCCATCACGACTGGCTCGCCTTCGATCTTCAACCCATACGTTTGTACCAAACCTGTCAAGCCGTCGGGGCGTTGCGTGAACTCGTAGCCCACGCCAAGGCGCCATGGATGGGTTGCCGCATCGCTCAGTGTGCGTACGCGATTTTCCTGCGCGGTCTTCGCGAGCATCACCATCGCGAATGTGTCGTTGAATCCGAACGGCGCGAGCCACTGCACATGCGACGCTTCATAGCCGTGCCGCACTTTTTCGAGAACTTGCTGGGGATCTTTCTCGATCGGAAGATGCAGGATTTCGGTGAGCGCGGTGCCGGTATATTCCGGATACAGATCGATCGCGCCGCTCTTGAGCGCTTCGTGTGCGAGCAGCGTGCCGCCAAGATTCAGCTTGCGATCGACATCGATGTGCAGCCGCCGTTCGATCTGGGCGGCGATAATTTCGCCGAGGATCACCTGCTCGGTGAAATTCTTCGAACCGATCACGACGGTGGGCTTCGACGACGAGCACGCCGCGATCGCAAGGATCAGACCGAGTAATGCCGCTCTGCCCATTCGAGCACCTCGTCGGCGATGATCGCCATGATGGCAGCGGGCACGGCTCCGGCGAGCACCGTTGTCAGATCCGCCGTCGCAATCCCGCGGAAAATAAAAGTACCTAGACCGCCGCCGCCGATCGCGGCCGCGACAGTCGCGGTTCCAATGGTCGAGACGATCGCGATGCGCAAGCCGGCCAGGATCGTCGGTAACGCGAGCGGAATCTCGACACGCCAAAGTATCTGATGCCGGGTCATGCCCATTGCAAGGGCCGATTCGCGAATGCTCGCCTCTATCCCGAGGATGCCCACCACCATATTGCGCATGATGGGCAGCAGGGCGTACAGCGCCAGAACGATGATCGCCGTCCGCTTGCCGATGCCGCCGATCAGCGGAATCGGCAGCAGCACGCCGAATAGGGCCAGACTGGGTATCGTCTGGATCACGTTGACAACACCCAGTGCCCAGCGTCGGGTGCGCGCATGGCGAGTAAGCGCGATGGCCGCCGGTGCGCCGATGGCGATCGCGGCGACCACGGCTGTCACAACAAGCACAATGTGCTCGCCCGATGCTCGCAGGACTTCGAGCGTGAACGGGTTCATGGCGCCGACTCGAGTTCGAGCGTGCGCAGAAACGTGCGCGCATGCGGCGACGTGGCGCTCAGAAATTGGTCGCGTTCGCCCACCCATTCCATGCGGCCTTGATGCAACAGCGCGATGCGCGAGCCCAGGAGCAGGGCTTCGCGCAGGTCGTGCGTCACGAACAGAGCGGCCTTGCCGAAATCCTTGCGCAGCTTGAGGAAATGCTGCTGCATATCGAAGCGAGTCACCGGATCGAGCGCGGCGAATGGCTCGTCGAGCAACAACAGCGGCGGATCGGCGGCGAGTGCGCGGGCGATGCCGACGCGCTGTTTCTCGCCACCGGAGAGCTGTCGCGGATATCGCGACGCGTATATGCCCGGTTCCAGTCCAACGGCGTCGAGCAGTTCGTCGACGCGGGCGCGGATCTTCTGAGTCGGCCACGCTTCGAGTTCGGGAACGAGTCCGACGTTGCGCGCGACGGTGAGGTGAGGAAACAAGCCGCCGTCTTGGATCACATAACCGATGCGGCGACGCAGCCGAATTGGATCCCACTCCGCGATGCGCCGATTTTCGAAGCGCACCTCGCCCGACGACGGCGACAGCAATCCGTTCACCATCTTGAGCAGCGTCGTTTTTCCCGAACCGCTGCGCCCGAGCAACACCAGGGTTTCGTTCGGATCGAGGCTCAAGTCGATGCCACGCAGCACGTCCCGCCCATCGACATGGTAAGCGACTTGTTCGAATTCGACGAAGGCCGTCATCGCACGCTCGCCGCCAGCGCCGCCAGGAAACGATCGATGTCGTCTTCGTTGTTGTAGATCGTGGCCGACACGCGCAACGCGCTGTCGGCGCCGAATTGGCGCAGCAATGTTTGTGCGGATAGGTGGCCTGCGCGGATGTCGATCGAGTGATCGCGCATTCGCTGTTGGATTTCCCCGCTGTCGCGACCGCCGACGACGAAAGCGCAAATCGCCGCGTCGGTGCTGGACCCGAGGATCGAGACTCCTTTGATTCGGGCCAGGCCGGCATCAAGTCGTCGGCGCAAGCCGCGTTCGTGATCCGCGATCTCGTTCCAGTCGAGCCGTTCGACGAATTCGAGCGCTTCGGCCAGTGCGATCGCGCCGGCGATGTTCGCGGTGCCGCCTTCGAAGCGTGCCGGCGCCGGCGCAAGCATGCATTCGTCCAACGCAAATGCGGTGAACGTGTTCGCGCCGAGCAGAACCGGTTGCATCTCGTCGAGCGATTTTTGCCGGGCAAGCAAAATGCCGATGCCGGTCGGCGCGAAAACTTTGTGGCCGGAGAACGCATAGAAATCGGCGTCGAGTTCATCAAAATCGACCGGCAAGTGTGCGACGGCTTGCGCGCCGTCGATCAACACGCGTGCGCCCACGCCGTGAGCGGCGGCGACGATCTCGCGCACGGGGAAAACCGCGCCCGTGACGTTGGAGACATGTGCGACGGCAACCAGCTTCGTGCGCTTCGACAATGTTCGCTGCAGTGCTTCCAGAGGCAGGGCGCCTGCTGCATCGACTGGAATCACGTGCAGTCGAGCGCCGCGGCGCTGCGCGAGCGCCTGCCAACTCGCAAAGTTTGCGACATGCTCGGCGGATGAGACGACGATTTCATCGTCGGTACCGATGTTCGCGTAGCCCCAACCGTGGGCGACGAGATGAATCGCGTGGGTCGCGCTCGCGCAGAGCACGACTTGTTCCGGATGCGATGCTCCGGTGCTGCGCGCGATGCGTCGGCGCGCCTCGACGTAGAGCGCGTAAGCGTCAGTCGGCGAACGGGCGTGTTCGTAGAAGCCGCAGACAGCGTTGATCACGCAGCGCGGCGGGTATTTCGTGGCAGCGTTATCGAGATAGACGCGCGGCTTTGCACCGTTGGTCGGTGACAGTGCCGGAAATTCCCTTCGTATCGCCGCAATGTCGAGCATCGAACAGGGCCCGGACAATCTAGCTGCGAGATTCAGTGATGCTATCGACCCGGTCCGGGTAGAACGCGACGTAATCCTTGATTGCGGCGACGGACGGATAAGGCGTTTCATACGTCCAGACCGCGTTGACGGATCGCTCGCCGCCTGGAATGACGCTGTAGTAAGACGCTGTGCCCTTGTACGGACAACGTGAGGTATGGTCAGAACGCTTGAGCAAGCTCATGTCGACATCCTTGCGCGGGATGTACTGAACCGGTGGATAGCTTGCTTCGCGCAGCGTCAGCGCATCGGCGGTATCGGCGACCGTTCTGCCCGCGACCGTCACGCGAACGCGAAGCGGATTCTTTTCAATCGCGATCGGATGGTCCGGGCCTGGAATTTTGGGGGCGTTGGCAGACATCTCGGCTCCTTTACTCAATCCGACGGATTTTCCGAAGCAGGGTCTAGTGTTATTCAGTACCCGAAATCGGGTAGTTCTATAGCTCGTATGTTACGAACGATAGAATGAATATGCTCCCGCAACTTTCCAATACAAGGAGACGTTCACTGCGTCCCCTGTCTGGGACGAGTCCAACCAACGAACATCTGCGAACCGAACGAAATTCGGAGCGCAATGGTGCGAATTCAGCGCAGATGCGCCGTTTCGAGGCGGGCTCGCGGTGCTAGGCGGTCTTCTTGCCGGGTGCGGAAAGCGTGCCCAGCACGGCCTTGGAGTCCTGATCGAACCGCGGCGCGGCGAACGGTGCCGGGCCGGGCGTGCGGTCGAATTTGATCGGGTAAGCGACGCCGTGGTAGCGGCCGACGACGGGGTGTTCGATCGTCGCGACCATGTTCTCGGCGAGCACCTGCGGATGCTCGAACATGTCCTCGATGCGCCGCGCGGCGGCGCAGGGCACGTCGTCGCCGAACAGCGCCTCCCATTCGAGTGCGCTGTGTGCGGCGAGTGCGGCATGCAGTTTCGGGATGATCTCGGCGGCGTGCTCGGCGCGCTTGCGCACGCTGTCGTAGCGCGGATCGGCAGCGAGATCGGCGAGATGGGTTTTCTCGCACAGCGCTTTCCAGAAGCGCGGCGTGTTCGCCGAGATGTACAGATAACCTTCGCGCGTCGGATGGATGCCGGTCACGCCGCCCGAGCGCATGTCGCGGCCGATATCGAGCGATTCGCCGTCGGCCCAGATCATGCGCGCGGACTGCATCGTCAATGCGCTGCGCAAGAGCGACACACCGACGAACTGGCCGCGCCCCGAGCGTTCGCGCTCGTACAGTGCGGAGGCCACGCCTGCGCTGAGCAGCGCTGCGGCGTAATAGTCGACCACCGAGCCGTAGATGATCTCGGGCGGCCCGCCGCGCTTGCCCTGCAGCGCACACATGCCGGTCATCGTCTGCAGCACCTGGTCGTAGCCGGCCTTGTCCTTCATCGGCCCGGTTTCGCCGTAGCCGGAGATCGCGCAGTAGATCAGGCGCGGATTGATCAAGTTGAGTTGTTCGTGGTCGATGCCCAGGCGCTTGGGCACGCTCGGGCGGAAGCTGTGCACGAGCACGTCGGCGTCGCGCACGAGGCGCAGCAGCGCAGCGTGGCCGGCGGGCGATTTGAGGTCGAGCACGATGCCGAGCTTGGAGCGGTTCACGCCCATGAACGCGCGGCTTTCCGCGGCGAGCGTCGACGGATAGTTGCGCAGATTGTCGCCGTCGGGCGGCTCGATCTTGATCACCTCGGCGCCTTGATCGGCAAGCAGCGTGCAGCCGTACGGCCCGGCGATATAGCTCGACAGATCGAGCACGCGCACGCCCGAGAGCGGCCCCGGCGCGCCCTTGCGGTTGACCAGATTGAAGGCGGATGACGTAGCCATGGAACTCCCTATTCCCCTCGCAATGCCAGTCTGCGTGCCGATCCGGCAAAGAAACAGGTCGATCGGCTAGTTTCTTGCGCTACAAATTCTTGCGTCATGCCGGGCGGTCGGGGGCGAGAGACATCCAGGTCAGCCGCCACGCCCCGTCGATGCGCCCGCCGGCACGATAGTACGGCACAAACGTCAGTGGGGCGCGATGGGCCGGGCTGAGCAGGATCGTCGCGCCTTCCTCGTCGCCCGACGATGGTTCGATGCGCAGCCAGGCACCCGGCGGCGCGGTCGGCAGCCGCAAGGTTTCCTCGGTTTTGTAATCGTCGATCAGCCCAGTCGCATAGACCAGCGGGCCGCGCGTGATCGCGAGATAGTCGTAGCGAAGTACTTCTTGGCGAATCGGCGAACCGTCGGGTGCGCGCGATTCCTGCACGTTGCCGTGCGTGCGGCGATGGAGCTGCGGTGCCATCGGGAAGTCGAGAGTGATCGTGTCGCCCTTGCGCCACTCGCGCTCGATCACGGCGTACTCGCCGGCTAGGATCGCACTGCCGACGGGTTCGCCGTTGACCGCAATTTTCGCGTGCTGCGCCCACGCAGGGATGCGCAAGCGCAGCGCGAATCGCGCTCCGTGTTCGTGCGTGAAGCACAGCCGCACGGCGCCGTCGAACGGATAGCGCGTGTGTTGTTCGAGAGTGACCGTGCCCGCCTGTGGCAACGCGAACGTCGCCGTGCCGGACATATACAGATTTACGTCGATACCGCGCGCGGAGGCAGAGTAGATCAACGCCGGCAGCTCTTCGAGCGCCATTGCGCCCGACGATTTGCAGCAGCGCCAGTAAGTCGTGTGCACGCGCTTGCCGTTGGCGTACGAGTAATAGCACCAGTCCTCGCCGTTCGGCGCGAAGGCGCCGAGCAGATCGTTGTAGGCGCTGCGCTCGATCTCTTCGGCGTACTTCGCCGCGCCGGTGATCGCGAGCAGTTCGCGGTTGAGCTGGATCCAGGCGAGGGTCGAACAGGTTTCTACGTAAGCCTGCGGAAAGAACGTGCCCGGCGCATTGAACACCTCGCGCGAGCGATGGGCGACGCCGCCCCACGGACCGCCGCCGAGGCTCAGGTGCTGGTCGCGGATATTCGTCCACAGGTTTTCGACCGCGACGAGATATTCCGGCGCACCCGTCGCGCGATGCAGCTTGGCGAGGCCGACGAGATTCCAGATCAGCTGGTAGGCCTTGCCCGTGGCGATCTCGCTTGCGTCCGCGCCGGCGAGCGCACGCGTGAGCAGGGCGAGATAGGGATTCGCGTCGGCCTGCTTCAGGATCAGCAGCGCAAGATCAAGATAGCGTGGTTCGTTCGTCGCGAAATGCAATTCGACCGCCGCGTCGAGCAGCACCGTCGCCGACATGCCGTGATGGTTGCCGAGTTCGCCGATATCGATGCCGCCGTCGGTCAGCGTGCGCCAGCACAGATCGCCGATACGCCGTGCCGCGTCGAGGGTGCGTGCGTCGGGGAAATGCTTGTGCACCTCGACGAGGCCGAGGATCAGGTAGGCGTGAATCCAGACGTCCCAGGTGCGCGGCACCGGCTCGCCGTTCCACGATTTCGGTTTCGGTGGATGCTTGACGGTGAAGCGGCGTTCGGGCGCGTAGGTGCCGAGGTAGCCGTCGGCGTCCTGGCGCGAGACGAGAAAATCGGCGACGCGGTGCACATGCGCGATCAAATCGGCGTCGCGCGTGCGCGCAGCGGCCTTCGCGGCCGCGTACAGCCATTTGCCGGCGTGCTCACCGTACCAGTCGCCTTCGCGGTTCTGCTCGACGTGTTCGGCGCCGAAGATTGCGATCGCGGGGCTGGTTTCGTCGACGATGAAATGGCTCAGGCGTCCGGTCGCGTTCGCGCGCAGCGCCTCGCCGAGCAGGCCGTCGATGTGCATATTTATGGCGGCCGCAACAGGCATGGGCCTATTCCGCATCGACGACGCAGCGGAAGCCGATCAGGCCGGAGCGGTCCTTGCTCGGCGCCATAAGCAAATATTTGCCGTGCTGGTCGAGCCGCAGCGCCTGCGGGAAATACCAGTGCGAAGTCTGCGGCTGGTACGAGCTGCCGCCACGCAGCACGGCGGCGCGCGTGTGTTCGTCCTGGTACTCGTCGGTCCATTGCCAAACATTGCCGACGAGGTCGAGCACGCCGAACGGACTCGCGCCCTGTGGATGCGCGTCGACGTCGGCGGGCGGCACGAGCGTGCGGCCGCGATTGGTCTTCGGCGCGGCGGCCTCGTTCCAGTCGTTGCCCCACGGATAGACGCGGCCATCGCCGCCCTGCGCGGCGTACTGCCATTCCCATTCGCGCGGCAGACGCTTGCCGGCCCAGGCCGCGTAGGCGCGCGCGTCCTCAAGGGAGACCCAAGTGACGGGCTTGTTCTCCCAACCCGGTTGCGGCGCACCATCTCGCCAATCGCGCAGAAAATTGTGCGCGTCGTGCGGAGTATACTTTGTTGCATCGAGGAAGCGCTTGAACTGCGCGTTCGTCACCGGCGTGCGGTCGATGTGGAATTTCTCGATGCGCATGCACCGACGATGGCTGCGCCGCGCGCTCGATTCCCACGGATATTGCACGTCGAGACCGGCCCAGGTCTGGCCTTCGATTTCGATACCCTGCACGACGAAGTCGAAGTCCCCGGCCGGAATCGTCACCATGCCCTCGGGTGCGGCGGCGGCCGATTGCGTCGGTTCGATCGCGACGAGTTGCTGCGGAATCGGCTGCCAAGTGTTCGACAGCGATTGCAGCGGCGTCTTTGCGCGCTCGCGCATCTGGGCGAGGAACGCATCGAGTCCCTCGATCTGCACACCCGCGTCAACGGCGAGCAGCGCGCCGAAGCCGTGCGCTTCGAGTGCGAACGTAAACACGGCTTGATCGCCATCGATGCGCGGCGTCAGCGCGACGCCGTGCCAGAGATCGAAGTAGTGTGTGCCCTCGCGATGCGGCAGCACGATCTGCTCGCCCTCGACCGCGTACTCGTTGCGATTGACGAAGTTCCACACCGTGACGCCGTCGCGCGGGAATACGCTCGCGAATACGCCGGCCTGCAACGTCTTTGCGTACGGGCGCCAGTCGGCGCTGGTCATCTGTGCGGCGAATTGGCGCTCGATCGCAATACAGCGACGAAGTGCCTCGGCGTTGCGCGGGGTGAATTGATTCCAGATGCCCCAGATGTTCTCCCAGGCGTTGTAGCCGATACCGTTGAAGAACATGTACTGCAGATCGTTCGTCCGTTCACGACCCCAGCGGTTCTCGTAGTGAATCATGTGGCGCGGTTCGAGCCACTTGAACTTCGCCACCGAGGGTACGACGTCGGCAGGCGCTTTCTTGCCCCAGCTCGAGACGTTCCAGATCAGTTGCTCCTCGGCGCTGATCGTCGATTCGGGTTCGAGCACTGCCGGGCAGCCGAGCGCATCGCAGGCGTCGAAGAATGCGCGCGGCACGCCGTTGTAGGTGTCGCCGTTGAGGCCGTCGGCGCCGACGGCTTTGACGATCTTCGCCACGGCCAGCCAGTCGGCCTCGCCTTGCTCGCGCGTGCCGTGATCCCACGGCATCGTTGGCAGAAATACTTTGACGCCGCGGCGATGAAAGTCGGCAACTGCGCTGCGCAGGCCGTCGAGTCCGCCTGGCAGATCGCGCGCGAGATCGAACTGGTTGCGATCGTCGATGCCGATGTTCGGATAGACGTACCAGATCAGCACGCTGTCGATGCCGCCGTAGCGCGCTTCGAGGTCGTCGAGATAGCGGTCGACGGTATACTTTTGCGCCACGGGATCATAGAAGTAGCGATCCTCGACCATCATCTGTGCGTGGACGAAGTTGCGTTGCGCCCACTGCAACTCGGGTCGGCGGTAGTTCGCATCGTCGTAGCCGATGCGCGTGAGGTGCTCGCGCCTCCACTCACGCAACGAGGCGATCCAATCGTCGCTCGCCGCATTGACGTCGATCGTCCAGTGGCCGATCTCGGCGAACGGCCAGCCCGGAGCCTTGCCCGGGGTCGGCAGGTAGCGGCCCGTGGTGACATGCGAGAAGTGATAGTGCGTCTTGCGCGGCAGGTCGTCGTCGGCCGAATTCATGATTCTTGGTCAGGTGTGTGCGGGCAGCCCGCAGTAGGCGGCAAGTTCGCGCAGCGCGGTGGCATTGTTAACCGTCGCAGCCTGCGCATGGAGGAATTCTTCGACTTCGTTCTGCGCCGGCACGCCGGCCTGCGCGCCGAGGCGCGTGGTCGCGAGCGCGCCCGCGGCGCTGGCGCGAGCGAGCGCCAGCGGCAGATCGAGGCCGTGGCTAAGCGCGGCCGTGAACGCGCCGCAAAAGGTGTCGCCCGCGCCGGTGGTGTCGACTGGATTGACGCGATAGGCGGCCTGTAGATGGAACTTGCCGTGCGCGCGTGCGCAGGCACCGCGCGCGCCGAGGGTGACGATCACGCAAGGCACGGCCAGATGGGTCAGCGCCTCGGCGATGTGACCGTGCACGCCGGTGATCGTCGCCAGCTCGCCCTCGTTGACGATGAGCACATCGAGCGCGTCGATCAGTGCCGTTGGCAGCTCGCGCGCTGGCGCGGCGTTGAGCACGACTCGGATGCCAGCGTTGTGCGCTGCGACCGCGTAGGCGGTGACCGCCTCGATCGGTGTTTCGAGTTGCAGCAGCAGATGGCTGACGCCGTCAAGCGAGGGCAGGTGCGATGCGCGCAGCGTGTTGTTCGCGCCGGGCGCCACGGTGATTGCGTTTTCCGCATCGTCGGCGAGGCAGATGAAGGCGGTGCCCGTCGCGACGTCACGCATGCGCACGACGTGCAGTTCGACCCCGGCACTGTGCAGCGACGCTTCGAGCGGAGCAGCGTAGGGATCATCACCGAGCGCAAGCAGCATGCGCGTCGCCGCGCCGCCCGCGCGTGCGCAGGCAACGGCCTGGTTGGCGCCCTTGCCGCCCGGAAACGTCGCGAACTCGCGACCGAGCACGGTTTCGCCCGGTGCCGGCACGTGCGCGGCGCGCACGACGAAGTCGAGATTGGCCGAGCCGGCGACGAGAACGGTGTTCGATGACGACGTGCTGCGTGCGGCTTCGGTCATGGAATCGGCATCCGGAAAGCGGGATTCGGAAACGGCATGCGGATTTTAGGCCGGAACAGGGGGTAGGCAAAAAAATGCCGCAAACATCGCGGCATCTGGAGAAGAAAAGTTGCGCAAGCGAGAACCTGGAACTGCCCGCCTGCGCAATCAAGCAAGGGCGCGCTTAGAACGTGAATTTGTCGGTGATCGACACCACCCGGCCACGGCCGGCGAAGAAGTTCTGGTAGTTGTCGATCTGGTTGTAGGCGAGGATGTAGTACTTGTTGAACAGGTTCTCTACGCCGAAGGTGATCTTGCCGAACTTGCGCGTGTCGTAGTTGAGCTCGAAGTCCCACAGGGTGTAGCCGTGGATCTGTTCGAACGCGGTGGTGTTCTGGTTGATGCTGCGAGAAAGCAGCGTCGTCTCACCGAGCGTGGCGTTGCCATACTGAGAGAAGTTCCAGGTCACCGACGCGCCGATCTTCGCCGGGCTGATATCGTTGATGCCCATGTGTTTGGTCAGCGGGCCGTTCGGCGTGAACGTGGTGTAGCCCATCGCGCGCGAGTAGAGCAGGGTCGCCTTCCAGTCGTCGGTGATGTTGAGGTCGCCGGAGAATTCGTAGCCTTTGATGTCGACCGGCGCGCGGTTCATGATGTAGTCGCCGGTGGTCGGATCGACCGACAGCGACACGCCGAACTGCGAGGTGGATTTGTAGGTCGAGGCGGAGAATCCCGCACGCTCGCCACGCCAGTTGAGGCCGACTTCCTCATTGCGCACGATGATCGCCTGCAGATCCTGCATCTGCGACACCGACACACCCGGCTTGTTGACGTTGCGCAGCGGAATGCCGGCATTCGGCAGGGTGAAACCCTTGCTCCACGAAGCGAACGCGGACCAGCCGTCGGCAAAGCGCCAGATCGCGCCGACGTTGGGCAGATTGGATTCGTAGTCGATCTTGCCGCCCTGCACGAAGACGCGGTTGCGGTAATAGGTCGTTGTGTAGCTGTTCACCTCGAGCTGGCCGTTCTCACGGCGGATGCCGCCGACGAGCGTGACCGGGCCCACGTCCCACGACAGCTGCGCGTACGGCGCCCAGCTCGTGTAGTCCATCGGCGGTACCCAGAGGCGATGGGTGATCGCGAGTTTCTGCTGGGCGACGTCCTCGACGAGATCGACGCCGGTGTGCAGTTCGAGCCCGCTGACGCCGAGAATGTCCGGCCGCGTCCACGAGGTGCGCAGGCCCTTCTTCTGCGAATTGATTTCCGATTGGTCGACCAGCGTGCCGAGCGGGGCGATCAGCGGGTCCTGCTTGTCCGGCGTCGCTTCGGGCAGAAAGCGCATCGCCTGGCTCGCTTTGTAGGCGTCCATCGCCAGCGTGCCGCCGAAGAAGTCGTTGTTGAGATATTTCAGCTGGATCTGCCAGAAATCGTTGAACGGCGTGAACGTGCCCGGGTTCTGTCCGCGCACCGAGGTGTCGGTGATGCCCTTGCTGCGGTCGCCGAGCTGCTCGATGTAGTTGTCTTTGCCGTCGATCTTGAACTTGCTCAGGGTCAGCTGCAGGCGCTGCGAATTGTTTTCGCCGAAGTCGTAGCCGAACTTGGCGAAGAAGTTGTTCGAGGTCGTGTCGGCGAGCGAGCCGGACTGGTTCATGCCGATGCGGCGGTCGTTCGCGTCCCAGGTGATGCCGCGGTCGATGTAGGAGCCGGCGAGATACATGTCGAAATCGCCCTGCTTGTGCGCCCAGTTCACGCCGACCTTGTAGCCGGCGGAGTCGTCCTGGAATTGGGTCGAGTAGCGCATCGTCAGGTCGACCTGGTCGCCTTCCTTCGTCGCCGTCTTCGAAATGTAGTTGATGATGCCACCCGCGGCGCCGATGCCTTCGGCGGCCGACGGGCCGTTGATCACCTCGATGCGGTCGATGATGCCCATGTCGGTGAACGTGCCGTTGCGCGTGCCTTCGCGCAGCGGCGAGCCCTGCGGAATACCGTCGAACAGGCGCAGCGGGATGCGCCCGCGCAGGTTCTCGCCGGTATTGCTCATCGCTTGCGAGGATTCGGCGTAGCCGGGCACAGTGCGCGCGAGCACCGCGGTGGCGTCGTCGGTCAACGCCAGCGTGCGGTCGACCTCGGCCTTGGTGACGACTGTGATCGCGCCCGGAATCTTGTCCACGGCCTTCGCGCTGCGCGAACCGGTGGTCACGGTGACGGTTTCGAGTTCTTGCTTGGGTTTGTCGTCCGGCGCGGTAGCCGGCTCAGCGGCCGCGCTCGTCGCGGCGGTTTCGGCGGCAGGATCGCCGGCATGTGCGGTCGCGGCGGCGGCGAGCACGAGGCAGCCGAGTGCGGCAGTCACAGGTTTGGTCATTGCATTCTCCCCGATCGTTTTTAAAGTGGAGCCGCACGGCTCGGCTCCGTTGACGTTTCCTGCCCGTCTTTCCGGCGGGCGGTGCGCTGCGCGTCTCATAACGGACGCTTTTGATGCAGCACTCGACGGTGGGAGCCTAGGCGGTCGCGATAGGGAGAAGAACCGCCCGTGTCTATGTTCAGACTCTACTTTTTGTTGTCATCGCCGCGCGGCTCTCGGCGAGCAGCACGGTAACGAGGCGGATACGCACCGTCGAACGCGACCAGACGGTGCCGATGCGACGCGGCTCGCTCGGCTGCGGCAGCGGAATGCGCACGAGTTGCAGCCCTTCCGGCCACGGCTGCGCATAGTCCGGCACGATCGACACACCAAGCCCGCGGTCGACCATCACGGCGATCGCATTGAGCGCGTTCAGCTCGAAACGCTCGCGCGGCACGATGCCGTTGTTGCGCAGGTACGTGTCGGCGAGGCGGCCGCCCCATTGGTTGCGGTCGTAGCGGATCAGCGGTTCGCTCGCGAGCAGCTCGTGCGGGTCGCGATCGGCGAATTTCTTCGGCGCGATCAGCACGAGTGGCTCTTCGCGCAGCAATTGCCAGTCGCAGGTTTTCGGCAGTGCGTAGGGCGCCTGCAGGACAAGCGCCGCGTCGAGATCGCCGGTCTCGACCGCACGATACAACTCGGCCGAATAGCCCGGGCGGATGAACACATTGATCTGCGGAAATTTCGCCACCATGCGCGCGAGGATGTCGGGCAACATGCCCGCAAGCGCCGTCGGACAGGCGCCGAGGCGCAGCTCGCCCGACACGGCACTGTCGTTGGCGATGCTGCGCAGGTCGGCGACATCGCGCAGCAGCGCACGCGCTCGGTCAAGAATGCGCGCGCCCTCCTCGGTCACGCTGACCGTGCGGCCGACGCGCGCGATCAGCGGTGCGCCGATCTCGCGCTCGAGCGTGCGGATCTGCTGTGCAACGGCCGCCGGCGTGATGTCGAGCACGCGCGCCGCGGCGGCCATCGAGCCGCGCTCGACGACGTTGACGAAGGTGTGGAGGAATTGGGTGTCCATCGCACTATCCTAACTCTTCGTTGTTCTTCTGCTCGTCATTCCGGCGGAAGCTGGAATCCAATTTTTCTTTGGCTCGTCATTCCCGCGTGCTCTTAGCGGGAATCCAGCGTCTTTGCTTTTGCCTGTTTTGTTTTTAAGAGCCAAGGCTTCCACTCGTCCTCCGGCCGAGCGGGTTCCTTTCTTTGCTCGTGCAAAGAAAGGAACCAAAGAAACACGCCCCAGCGCCTTGCGCCCGACGCGCATCGTGCGCGTCGGGTCCGCGTCAGCGGCCGGGTTCCGCTGATTGCACATCCCTGTGCAACAGCGGAATCGGCGCGATCCCTCGCGCCGACCCTGCGGGCCTTATCGACCGCTGCCGCCGCAAGGCCATGGGGCCCCGGGAAGAGCTAGAGCGCGCGCGTCCTGCGCGCAGAAGCGAAAAGCGAAAGGCAGAAGCAAAGCAGCTTTTGCTTTTGCCGTTGCTCTTGATCCTGGGCCCCGTCAGCCGCGGCGAGGGCAGGCCGGAATTGCCCGACAGGGTCGCGCGCAGGACGCGCGCGAGTTCGCGAATGGGCAGGATGCCCATCGAGCGAACCCCGGCCTGACCTTGCGTACTGCCGCAGGCAGCGCGGCTCCCGGGGTGCATTTCTTTTGGTTACTTTTCTTTGTGCAAGCAAAGAAAAGTGACCCGCGCGCCGGACGCGCGCGGAAAAACGAACGGACGCGGTCAGAGCAGAATCAAGAACAAACCCAAAACTGGATTCCAGCTTTCGCTGGAATGACGAGCGAAAGAGCAAAGACACTGGATTCCGGCTTCCGCCGGGATGACGAGCCAAGCACAACAGGAACCTAGCCATCGCGATAAATCGTCAACCCCACCAACGACCGCGTCGGCGCCGGAAACAGCAAACTCGCGAGATACCCGATCACAATGCACAACATGATCGAGATCGCGAGATAGAAATACGGGTGCACGATCTTCAGAGACCAGATCGCCAACGTCAGCAGCATGCTCGAGGCGATACCGATCGCGACGCCTTGCGAATTGGCGCGGCGCGTGAACATGCCGAGCGTATACGCGCCCGCAAAACCGCCGCCAAGCAAGCCGGCCAGTTCGATCGAGACGTCGAACAGCGAGTGGATATCGAAACGCGACAGCAGCAACGCGATGCCGATGCCGACGAGGCCGGCAGCGACAGTCATGAGCTCGGCGAAGCGCACGCTCTTGCGCGGGTCGGGATTTTTTACCAGCTTCTCGTAGAAGTCGACCGAGGCCAGCGTCGCCACCGAATTCATGATGCCCGACAGCGTCGCCATCGCCGCGGCGAAGATGCCGGCGATGATCAGGCCAGTGACGCCGCTGGGCAGTTCGGCGGCGATGAACAGCGGGAACGTCGCGTCGATCGGCAGCAGCGGGTTCATGCGCTCGGGATGTGTCTTGTAGAACACGAACAGCGCGGTGCCGATTGTGTAGAAGACGAAGCCGCCGGGAATCATGATCGCGGCGAAGGCCCAGATCGAGCGGCCGGCCTCCTTGTCGGACTTGGTCGACAGCACGCGCTGCATCAACACTTGGTCCTTCGGGAATGTGAGCACGACGTCGAATACGACGAGGAAAAGGAAGCCCCACACCGTTGCGCGGGTCAGGTCGAAGCTGAAGTCGAACAGCTTGGTTTTGTGTTCGGCGAGCGCGGTCGTAAGGAATTCGCCGAAACCGCCGTGCAGATGCCAGATGATGAAGCCGATCGCGAAAATCGCGCCGCCCATCTTCACGATCACCTGGACGAAATCGGTCCAGATCACCGCCTTCATGCCGCCGAGCGCGGTGTAGATGATGGTGAAGCCGCCCATAAGCAGGATGCTCCAGGTCACGTCGATGCCGGTGATCGTGGCGATCGCGAGCGCGGGCAGGAACAGGATCACGCTCATGCGGCTGCCGAGCTGCATCGCGATGCACAGTGCGCTCGCGAGCATGCGGATCGCCGGGTGGAAGCGCGTTTCCAGGTACGAAAACACGCTCATCAGATCAAGTCGGCGCAGCAGCGGTACGATGAAGATGGCGACGAAGACGAGACCGCAGACGGCGATCAGATTGTTCGTCATGTAAGTCCAATTCGTCTCGAACGCCTTCGCCGGAATCGCAATGAAGCTGATCGAACTCGTGTTCGCCGCATACAAACTCACCCCGGCGGCCCAGAACGGAATGCTGCGGCCGCCGACGAAAAACTCCGAGGTCGAGTTGTGTTTGTCGCGCAGGTAGAAATACATGCCGATGCCGATCATCGCCGCGAGGTAGACGACGATGACGACCCAGTCGAGCCACTTGAGCAGCAGCTTGCCCGACTCGATCTCGGCGTAACCGAACGCGAGCGAATCGCCCGCGCCGCCGTGCGTCCAGGCCATGCCGTCGTTCCAGGCCACCGCGTCGCTCGCGTCGGCGCTGCCGGTATCGGCGAGCGTGGCCCACGCGCCGGTGATCGTGTGATAGCTGACCATCTTCACCGTGCCGCTGGCGCTACGCGCGAGATAAAGCACCGTGGCCTGGCCGATCGCGCGCGCCGAGCCGGCGACGATGCTGCCGGGTGCGGTGGAGGTTTCCTGCCAGCCCTTGTCGGCCGACCAGCGCCACAGCTTGTCCGCGGCGCCGTCGATCTGTGGCACGGTGGCGAACACGGCGGAAGTTTGCAGTGCGATCGAATTCGCCGCGCCGCCGGGCCGCTCGGGCAGCGGCTGCCACTGCGCGTCCTTCGCGAGAAGCGAGATCCGCAGCACCGCATTTTTGCCGGCAGCGTCGCATCCGGCTACGAGGACCGCATCGCCCTTGATCGTCGCCTGCGCCTGAGTCAGCGTGATCGGCAGCGGCGGCAGTTCCGTCGATTTCAGCGCGTCATGGTCGAGCGACCATTGCGCGACACGATCGACGCCGCTGGCGTCTTTCGCCCCGCTCAGCGCAAACGTGCGCGTGCCGTCGCTGGCGAGCACGCGCGCGGCGGACATGGCGCTTGCGTCGACTCGCTGCCAGGTTTTGCGATCGGCACTGAGCGCGAACACACCGCGTTCGGTGACCGCGAGCGGCCGTGCGTCGACTGCGGCGAGGCCGATCAGCGATCCGGTGTCGTCGAGCGCGGGCAGCGTTCCGGTTTTGACCGAGGTCAGGTTTTCCGCATTCGCGCCCGTGGCGAATCCGAGCAGCAGCGCCACTGCGACGAGCCGCCGCGCGCCGGCAATGATCGAACGAAATTTCGAACTCACGGACTCCCCACCTTTTTTTATTTGTTGACGCGACTTTTTTTTATTTCTCGTTCGCGGTGGCAAGTATCGCCTCGGCGCGGCGCAGGAACGGTGCGTCGATCATGCGCCCGTCGACGACAAACGCGCCACGGCCTTGGGCCGCCGCATCGCGCGCGGCAACGACGACGCGGCGGGCGAATTCGATTTCCTCGGCAGTCGCCGCAAACGCCGCATTCGCGAGCGCGACCTGCTTCGGATGGATACAGGTCTTGCCGATGAAGCCGAGGCTGCGTGCCAGGCGGGCTTCGGCGAGATAGCCGGCTTCGTCGTCGAGATCGGTGAACGCTCCGTCGAGGCAATAGATGCCGGCCTCGCCTGCCGCGAGGCGCAGCGCGAACATGGCAGCACGCGTATTCGAATGATTGCGCCGATCGATGCCGAGCGGTTCGAACAAGTCGCCGAGCCCGAGTTGCAGGCCGCGCACGCGCGGGTGCGCGCCGGCGATCTGCGCGGCAAGGCGCAGGCCTTTGGCGCTTTCGATGTTAACGAGAAGGCCGATCGGCGCGGCCGTGTCGCGCGCTTCCACATGCGCAATCGCGGCGGCGGCGGCGCGTGCTTCTTCGGCCGACTCGCATTTGGGCAGGTTGATCAGGTCCACACCGGGGACGACGGCGGCGCGGATGTCGTCGGTGAAATGCGGCGTGCCGAGCGCGTTGACGCGCACGATGACAAGCTTATGCGCCGCACGCACCGCGGCAGATTGAACGAATTCGGCGACGCGCTGGCGTGCGATGGCCTTGGCGCCCTCCGGCACGGCGTCCTCGAGATCGAACGACAGCGCGTCCGCAGGGCTGGCAAGGCCCTTGGCGAACAGCTCCGGTCGCGAGCCGGGCAGGAACAGCTTGCTGCGCAGTAACGGCGTCATGGCGCGCAGTGTGGGCGTGCGGTTGGGGAAAAAGAATCGACATGCGCATCTTCAGACGCAACTTTTCCTTGTGAATTGGCGCCGGTGACGCAACGGTTTGTCGGGGATTTATGGCGTTGTCCGGGGAATTTTCCCGGTCCGCGAACTCTCGGAACGGGCCGCTCGAACATTTTTTCTGTTGTTTGCCGCCGGCCCTTTCTTATTTCAGCGAGTTTCTGGAAACAGGACGGGCCGGGTTGTGGATAACTTTGTGTATAGCTCTCCCCTTGTGCCGGTCGGAAAAATCGGTTAGGCCGGCGTTCAGGCTTATCCAGGCGAGTAATTTACATATAACTATATGATTTACATCAATTTATTTGCTGTCTTATAGCCGTAACCTCAGTGTAAAACGCTGCAAATGCGGCGAATGCTGCATTGTGTATAAATCCACCGTCTAAACGCTTGTCCCAGCGTAAGAATTCGGCAACAAACCGCGCGTAATCTCTCGGCGTCAGGCGTCGCAACAAGGCTCAAGGAGTGGCGTGGCGTGCGGGATGCGCACGGCGCGACCAGGCGCAAGGATGGCCGACAGGGACGTACCGACGCCTGAGTCTTTTTTAAGATTCCTCTTCCGCAAGACGTCCGTTCGGGACGACCGAAAACGGCCGGTGCACACGGAGTGTCGCACCGTCGTTTTCAACCTCGCATTGTCATCAAACGCCCCGTCACAGCATGCCGCGCTGTGCCATCGATGTGGCCATGCCCGCGCCGACGATCAGATGGTCAAGTACGCGCACGTCGATCGTGCGCAACACCCGCCGCAGTTCGAGCGTGATTTCCTTGTCGGCATAGCTCGGTTCGGATACGCCGGAAGGATGGTTGTGGGCGAAGATCACCGCCGCGGCATTGTGCGCAAGGCAACGCCGCACGACTTCGCGCAGATGCACGGTGGCGCCATTGACCGAGCCGCGGAACAGTTCTTCAAACGCGATCATGCGATTGCGGCTGTCAAGGAACAGGCAGGCGAACACTTCGTAGGGAAAACCGGCCAACTTGGCGCGGACGAACTCCGCGCTGGCGAGCGGATCGGCCAGCGCATCCGGCCGATCGAGGGCGATGGCGAGATAGCGCCGGCCAAGTTCGAGCGCGGCATGCACGCGGCAGGCTTTGGCCGCGCCGAGCCCGGGCAAGGCGGCGAGCGCGGTGGCGTCGAGTTCGAGCAGCGCCTTCAGCCCGCCGTCGCGCGCGAGCAGCTCGCGGCCGAGGTCGACCGCGGTGTGCCCGCGCCGTCCGCTGCCGAGGAAGATCGCGAGCAATTCCGCGTCCGAGAGTGACGCGGCGCCGCGCGCCATGAGTTTTTCGCGCGGTCGTTCGTCGAGGGGCCATTGAGGAATCGTCATGGCGATAGTTTCAATCGATATGCCGCGCCGACGCAGCCGGGCCGGTCGCAAATTCCGGTAAGCTATAAGCGCATTTTGTTGTCTTTGGATTTCCTACATGGCGGAACAACGCGAAGTTCGACACGGCCTCGCCGGCCTGCGTGTCCTGCTCGGCGTCTCGGGCGGCATCGCGGCGTATAAGGCATGCGAACTCGTGCGCCGGCTGCGCGACGTCGGCGCCGAAGTGCGCGTCGTCCTGACCGAGAACGCCGCACGCTTCGTCACGCCGATCACGTTTCAAGCCCTGTCCGGCCAGCCGGTGCGAACCGGCCTGTGGGACGAGGCGGCCGAAGCGGCGATGGGGCATCTCGAACTTGCGCACTGGGCGCAGCGCATTGTGATCGCGCCGGCGAGCGCAGATGTGATCGCGCACCTCGCCCACGGTTTTGCCGACGATCTATTGACCACGCTATGCCTGGCGAGCACGGCGCCGATCGCCATCGCACCGGCGATGAATCTACGGATGTGGGCGCATCCGGCCACGCAGGCGAATGTCGCGCCGCTGCGTGCGCGCGGCGCAGCCATTTTGGGTCCGGCGGAAGGACGCATGGCTGAGCCGGAATCCGGTCTGGGTCGATTGCTTGAGCCGCATGAAATCATCGCCGAGCTGGCGGCGCTACACGGTCCGAGGCTGTTGTCCGGCAAGCGTGTGCTGGTCAGCGCGGGGCCGACGTACGAGGATATCGATCCGGTGCGCTTCATCGGCAACCGCAGCTCCGGGCGCATGGGATTCGCCATCGCCCAGGCGGCGGCGGAGCAGGGTGCGAGCGTGCAGCTCGTCGCCGGGCCCGTGCATCTGCCGACGCCGGCGGGCGTTGCGCGCGTCGACGTGCGCAGCGCGCGCGATATGCGCGAGGCGGTGATGGAGCGCGCGCCGCAGAGCGACATCTATATCGGCGCGGCGGCGGTCGGCGATTTCCGTCCGCATGAAATCGCACCGCATAAGCTGAAGAAAACCGGCGGCGCGTTGACGCTGACCTTGAACGAGAATCCCGACATCCTCGCCGGTGTGGCTGCGCTGAAGCCGCGGCCGTACGTCGTCGGCTTCGCGGCCGAGACGCAGAACATCGAAACCTACGCGCGCGCCAAGCTCGAGCGCAAGAAACTCGATCTGATCGCGGCGAACAAAGTCGGCGAAGGCGAGGGCTTCGACACTTGCGAGAACGAAATTCTGCTCATCTCGCGCGAAGGCGCCGAACGCTTGGCGCGCGCGGACAAACTCGCAGTCGCGCGTCAACTCGTTGCGCGTGTCGCCGAGCGTTATGTCGTGGCGAAGACAGCGTCGAAGAAGCCTAAGGCCAAAGCGTAGCCACGAACGCACGAAGACACGAAGAAGAGCCGCGAAGAAAGCCTTATTTCGAATTTTTCTTCGTGTCTTCGTGGCAACTCTGTTGATTTTGAATTCTTCTGAAGGACCGCATAAATCGTGATCGACGTCGAACTGAAAATCCTCGACGCGCGCCTTGGCAAAGAGATTCCTCTGCCCGCGCAGGCGACGCCGGGATCGGCCGGCATGGATCTGCGCGCCGCGCTCGATACGCCGTTGACGCTCGAGCCCGGAGCGAGCGCGTTGGTCCCGACCGGCATCGCGATTCACATCGGAAACGTGAACTACTGCGCAGTCATTCTTCCAAGATCGGGACTGGGTCACAAATATGGACTCGTGCTCGGAAATCTCGTCGGTCTCATCGATGCGGATTATCAAGGTCCGTTGATGATTTCGTGCTGGAATCGCGCTAATGCTGCGTATACCATCACTCCGGGGGAACGCATCGCGCAATTGGTTTTCATGCCAGTTGCACATGCGCAGTTTCGAGTGGTCGAAAACTTCGATGCCAGCGAACGCGGCGTCGGGGGTTTCGGTCATTCCGGCAGCGTGTAGACGCATCGCCGTCGCCCCGGAACGACACTGGGGGAATTGTGCATGGGAAGCTGGCTTGCGAGAAAGAAAGACGACACCTTAGCGGACGCCGAACTCGACGGAGTCAAACCGGCGCCGCCCACCGTGGCCGTGCAACCGGCGCGCAAACGTAAAGGGCCTTCCGAGAACGTCGGGCTGAGTCGTTACGTTCTGCTGATCGGCGCGTTGCTGCTTTGGGTTCTCGGTGCGTTCTTCGTTTGGCAAGCCTGGCTCGTCTATACCGAGCAGGACGGCGTCGCGCGAATCGAAGCCGCGCGCGACAGCGTCGTCGACGCGCTCGGTCAGCTGCTGATCGACACGCGCACACGCTTGCAGCATGTACTGGCCAGCGCCGCGGTCACCTCGCCGCTTGCCGAGTCCTGGGAAAATGGGCGCGAACCCGCAGTGCAGGCGGTGAAGCAGGCGCTGCCCGAACTCGTCAACATCGATTTTTATCGCGCCGATATTTCCGATGTGCTGGCCACCGATTTCGCCAAGACCGGTTATGCGCGCTCGGCTATGCTCGTGCAGGCGAACCGCACGCACGAAACCACGCCCGCGCAGTCGGCGATGGGCGAAAATGGCAAGCGTGCGCTCGTATTCGCGCTGCCGGTGACGCAAGACCACGAAACGTTGGCCTACGCCTATGCCGCGCTGTCGTTGGAGCCAGTGCTCGCGACGTTCCGCAAGTTGGGTTCGGATGCCGGCCGCCTCGACCTGCGCCAAGGCACCGGTGCAAACGATCTGGTGCTGGCGAGCGTCGGTACCTCGGCCGTGGGCGCGCCAGACAATCTCAGCAAAGCGGTGCCGAACAGCATGTTCCGCATCGGCATCGTGCCGGCGACGTCGTTGATTCTGATGCCGCGCAGCCTCGTGCTGCTCGGCGTGTTGGCTTTGCTCGCGCTCGCGATAGGCGGAATAATGTTCTATGCCCGCTTGATCGGCTGGCGCGCGGCGTTCGAATCGATGCTGCGACGCAAGCAGCAGGACGATGCGGGTGAGTTCACAGAAATTCCTCAGGAACCCGTTTCGATGTCGCCAGCCGCAATCCGCCCCGTCGTCTCCGCCAAACCGGAGCCTGCCGAGGAACCCGATGTCCATATCAGCCGCAGCATGTTCCGCGCCTACGATATTCGCGGCGTGCTCGGCAAAACCTTGAATAACGACGTCGCGCGCCTGCTCGGCCGCGCAATCGGCAGCGAGATGGCGAGCCGCGGCTTGAAGACGATCGCGGTCGGCCGCGACGGCCGCTTGTCCGGTCCGAGCCTCTCCGCCGCTCTCATCGAAGGTTTGCGCGCCGCGGGTGCGGACGTGACCGACATTGGGGCTGCGCCGACGCCGGTGCTGTACTTCGCGACCTACCATCTCGGTCTCGGTTCCGGCGTGATGGTCACCGGCAGCCACAATCCGCCCGACTACAACGGCTTCAAGATCGTCCTCGGCGGCGAGACGCTGGCGGAGGATGCGATCCAGAAACTGTATACGCGCATCATTGAAAAAGATTTCGCCAGCGGCGAAGGTCAGCTCGAAAAACGCGATCTGAAGAACGACTATATCGAACGCATCGCCGGCGACGTGCGCCTCGCGCGGCCGCTCAAGATCGTCGTCGACTGCGGCAACGGCATTGCGGGCGCGATCGCGCCGCAACTGTTCGAGCGTCTTGGTGCGGACGTCGTGCCGTTGTTCTGCGAGGTCGACGGCAATTTTCCGAATCACCATCCCGATCCGTCCGATCCGCACAACCTCGAGGACCTCATCCTCACGGCCAGGCAGATCAAGGCCGATCTCGGCATCGCTTTCGACGGCGACGGCGATCGGCTCGGCGTCGTCACGCCGGCGGGCGAGGTGATTTACCCCGACCGCACGCTGATGCTGTTCGCGCATGACGTGCTCACGCGTCATCCGGGCGCGACGATCATCTACGACGTGAAATGCACCGGAAAACTCGCACCCGTGATCGAAGAAGCCGGCGGCGTGCCGCTGATGTGGCGTACCGGGCATTCGCTGATCAAGGGCAAGATGCGCGAGACCGGCGCGGAACTGGCCGGCGAGATGAGCGGCCACTTTTTCTTCAAAGAGCGTTGGTACGGCTTCGACGACGGCCTCTACGCCGGCGCGCGCCTGCTCGAGATTCTGTCCGCCGATGCGCTCCAGCGCACGCCGCAGGAGGTTTTCGAGTCGCTGCCGAACAGCGTGAGCACGCCCGAGCTCAAGATCGAGATGACCGAAGGCGAGCACTACAAATTCATCGACCGCTTCCAGAAAGAGGCGAAGTTCGAAGGCGCGACGATCAACACGATCGACGGCGTGCGCGCGGATTGGCCGGACGGTTGGGGACTCGTACGCGCGTCGAACACCACGCCCGTACTCGTGTTGCGCTTCGATGCAGACAACATGGATACGCTCAAGCGCATCCAAAATCTCTTCCGCGCGCAGCTGCTCGCGATCAATCCGAAGCTGAAGCTGCCGTTCTAGCCGACGGCGGCGCTGCGATCAGTCCGCTCGCAGCGCACCGTTTCCCGGTCAGGGTTGTGAAGCGCCGCGCGCCTGTGCGGCGCGCAGTTCGCGATAGTGGGCAAGTTCCGCCTGATTCTTCTGTTCGAAGTCCGCGCGCTGCGCGACCTTCGTCGCGATGAACTTCTTCTGGTTCTCGATGTTGACGCGTAGCGTTTCCATCTGTTGCTTGACCGCTGCCGGCACCGGTTTGCCGTCGCGCTCGAACGTGGAGGCGTAGGCCAGCTGCTCGGTCAGGCTCTTTTCCTGATCGGCCTGGCTGACTTTGACGTTGGTCAGCTCCTGGTCGACTGCGGCGATGCGTTTCTTCTGCGCCTCGAGCAGCGTCTCTTCCGACGGATAGGCCTGCAACAACTGCCGGTCGGCCAGGGCGGCCTCCGCCGCGCGCTGTTTTTCCTTCGCGGCGGTTTCGGCAACGCTGGCATCCGACTTGCGCTCCTCGGCGGTTTTTACGCGGTCGACGTGCTTGATCACGGTGCCGCGCGCGTCGATCACGTCGTAGCCGTTCTGCAGCGCATCGGCCGTGGGTGAGTCGCCGTACTGCACCGCGCCGTGCGAGTCGGTCCAGCGGTAGCGGTTGTGTTGCGTGCTTTTCTGCGCCCAGGCGGTGTGGGCGGAAGCGGCGAAGACGAGCGTCAGTGTCAGAGCGATGGGAAGGCGCATGGTCGAAAAGGTATCCGTTTGTTCAAGCATACAACGATCGCGTGTCGGTGATTTGTGCGCTCCGCCGCGTCATTCCGCGGCGGCGTAAGTGCGGCGATAGGTTTCCATGCGTTCGCGGTGCTCGGCGAGTTCCGGACGCGCGGCGATCAGAGCGAACAGCTCGGCAAGGCGCGCAATGGCGACGACGGGCACGCCGAATTCGCGCTCAACTTCCTGCACCGCCGACAGCGTGCCCTGTCCGCGCTCTTGGCGATCGAGTGCAATCAGGATGCCCGCGGCCGTCGCCCCTTGCGCGACAATCAGCGCGAGCGATTCGCGAATCGCCGTGCCCGCCGTGATCACGTCGTCGACGATCAGCACGCGGCCGCGGATCGGAGCGCCGATCACAACGCCGCCTTCGCCGTGCGTTTTGGCCTCCTTGCGGTTGAATGCGACCGGCACGTCGCGTTGAGCAATGTCGGCGAGTGCGATCGAGGTCGCGGTGGCCAGCGAAATACCTTTGTAGGCCGGCCCGAACAGCATGTCGAAGGCGATGCCGGAATCGAGCGCCGCCTGCGCGTACGCATGTCCGAGCGTGGCGAGCGCCGCGCCCGAGTCAATCATGCCGGCGTTGAAGAAGTAGGGACTCACGCGGCCGGACTTGAGCGTGAATTCGCCGAAGCGCAGCGCGTTCTTGGCCAGGGCGAGGTCGAGGAAGGATTGTTGGTGAGGAAGCATGCGGGCATGAATTCGGCAATGCGAGGCGTTGTATTATCCCTGCTCGCCCTTCGTCTGACATCCCACGATGCGAATTCTCACCTTCAATGCCAACGGCATCCGTTCCGCCGCGAACAAGGGTTTCTTCGACTGGTTGAAGACGCAGAACGCCGACGTCGTCTGCCTGCAGGAGACCAAGGCGCAAGAAAATCAGTTGTCCGACCCGATGTTCCGCCCCGACGGCCATCATTGCTTCTATCGCGATGCGACGACGAAGAAGGGTTATTCGGGCGTCGCCATTTATTCCAAGCGCGAGCCGGACGAGGTGCGCACTGCGCTCGGCTGGGCACCGTTCGACGAAGAAGGCCGTTACATCGAGGCGCGTTTCGGCAAGCTCAGCGTCGTTTCGTTCTACATCCCCTCGGGTACTTCGGGCGACGAGCGGCAGGCGTTCAAGTACAAAGTCATGGATTGGCTCAAGCCGATCTTCGACGAGTGGCTCAAGTCCGGCCGCGACTACGTGCTTTGCGGCGACTGGAACATCGTGCGCTCGAAAAATGACATCAAGAACTGGACCTCCAACCAGAAGAATTCCGGCTGCCTGCCCCCGGAGCGCGCCTGGCTCAACGGTCTGATCGCCGACCCGCACGGCGACGACACACCAGCGCCGAAAAGCGGCTGGCACGACAGCTTCCGCGTCGCCAAACCCGAGGCAGTCGAATACACCTGGTGGTCGGCCCGCGGCGGCGCGCGCGCGAACAACGTCGGTTGGCGCATCGACTACCAGATCATCACGCCGGGGCTGGCCAAGAAGGTGAAAGACTGCGAGATCACGCCCGCGCCGCGGTTTTCCGACCACGCGCCGATGCTGGTCGAGTACCGGTGACGGAGACGTCCCCCAAAACCAGCGGCGCGCAGCGCACGCGCACGCTCAGTGCGATCACCTTGCTTGGATTCGGCTCCGGGTTGCCGGTTGCGCTTTCCTTCTCGACGCTCGAGGCATGGTGCGCGGTCAGCGGACTGAGCCTGAAGACGATCGGTGCGATCAAACTCGTCGCGCTCGCCTATGTGTTCAAGTTCCTTTGGGCACCGCTGATTGATCGTTATTCGCTGCCTCTCCTCAGCCGGCGCCGCGGCTGGATGCTCTGGACGCAGCTCGGCATCGTCGTCGCGCTCGTGCTGATTGCGGGTTTGTCGCCGCAGACCTCGCTGCCGGCAATTGCGCTCCTGGCTATCGCGTTGGCGACGTTGTCGGCGACACAGGACATTGCGGTCGACGCTTATCGCGCCGATCAACTCCTGCCGCAGGATCGCGGTCTGGGCGCCGCCCTCGGCGTCGGCGGCTATCGCATCGCGATGGTCGTCTCCGGCGGCTTCGCGCTGATCCTCGCTGGTTCCTACGGCTTCCGTTACGCGTATTTGGCTATGGCTGTGCTGATGGGAATCGGCATGGTCGGAACGATGATCGCGCCGGAGCGGCGGGTGGCGGAGGAGTCCGCGCAGTCTCTGCTGAAAGCCTATGTCGAGCCCTTGCGCGAATTTCTCACGCGAACCAAAGCGCTGCAGTGGCTCGCGCTGATTCTCGTCTACAAACTCGGCAATGCGTTCGCGTTGAGTCTGTCCAGCACCTTTCTGTTACGTGGCGCGGGGTATGCGCTGAGCGACGTCGGCTGGGTCAACAAGGTGTTTGGACTTGCCGCGACCGTGGTCGGCGCCTTCGCGGGAGGCCTGCTGCTCGAGCGCTGGTCGCTGCGCCGCGCACTGTGGATTTTCGGCGTGCTGCAAGGTCTGGGCGCGGTGGGATTCTTCGCCATTGCGCTGGGCTGGCAGGGCTATCCGGCGCTGGTGACGGCCGTGGCGGCGGAGAATTTCACTTCGGGTCTGGGTACCGGTGCGTTCGTGGCGCTGCTGATGGCGCTGTGCGACAAACGTTTCAGCGCGACGCAGTACGCGCTGTTCAGCGCACTCGATTCGGCGGCGCGTATCTTCGTCGGTCCGATCGCGGGTTGGGTGGCGGCGGATTATGGCTGGGTCGTCTATTTCGCCGTGAGCCTCGCGTGCGCGGTGCCGGGTTTGCTGCTGCTGTTCGCGCTGAGCGGGCAATTCGCGCGACTCGACGCGAAATCGTCGACGGTTTAGCCGCCGTAATAAACGCCGCCAAGAACCCGCGGTCCGCGTGCGCCGGTGACCGTGTACACGTTCCGCGCCGCGCGATCATCGAGACGTTCGCGCGCAAGCCAGGCGAACGTCATCGCTTCGACGAAATCCGGGTCGATGCCGATCTGCGCGATGCTTTCGACGGGAATCGGCGCCAGCGCATCGGCAATCGCCGCCATCAGCACGGGATTGTGCACGCCGCCGCCGCAGACCCAGACCTCACGCGCGCCGCGCGCGCGGGTGCGGATGGCGTCCGCGATCGTGATCGCCGACAGCGCGACCAGTGTCGCCTGCACGTGCTTCGGCGCGAGCGCGAGGCCGCGCAGATGTTCGTTGAGCCAGGTCAGATGGAACACTTCGCGGCCGGTGCTTTTCGGCGGCGGCTCGGCGAAGTAGGGGTCGGAGAGCAGGCGCTTGAGTAGAGTCTCGTCGACGCGGCCCGAGGCGGCATAAGCGCCGTCCTTGTCGTAGGGCTGATCGAGATGCTTGGCGGTCCATGCATCGAGCAGGCAGCTTGCCGGCCCGGTGTCGAAGCCGCGCAGCGGCTGCTTCTCGTCGCCCGGCAGGATGGTGATGTTGGCGATGCCGCCGAGGTTGAGCACGACGCGCCCGATTTTGGACGATACGTTTTTTTCGCGCGCGAGCATCGCCGCATGGAACGCCGGCGCGAGTGGCGCGCCGTGCCCGCCCGCGGCAATGTCGCGGCGGCGGAAGTCGGCGACGGTGGTGATGCCGGTCAGCTCGGCGATCACGTTCGGGTCGCCGAGTTGCATCGTGTACGGCGTGGCGCCGAGCGGACGGTGGCGCACGGTCTGGCCGTGCGAACCGAGTGCGCGGATCTTGTTAGCAGCGACACCTTCTCGTTGCAACAATGCGGTGGCGGCGGCAGCGAACGCGCGCGCGATCTCGACGTCGAGCGCGCCGAATTCGTCGAGCGCGATGCGCCCGTCGCCCTGCGCGAGTGCGAGGATGCGCCGGCGCAAATCTTCCGGATAAGGATGGGTCAGGCTTGCCAGCAGCTTGGGCTTGCGCGCGAACGACGCCAGCGCGACATCGATGCCGTCGGCGCTGGTGCCGGAGATCAAGCCTAGGTAAAGCGTTGCCACGACCTCGACGGCATCACTTTGCCGAAGCGAGCTGTGTGGCTTCGAGCTTGTTGAGCTTGGCCAGCATCGGCTGCGCTTGGGTGCGGAAGCGCGCGAGTTCAACGCCGGGCAGCGGCTCGGGTGGCAGCGTGGTCACCGTGAGCGGATCGCGGTGCTGGCCGTCGATGCGGAATTCGTAGTGCAGGTGCGGGCCGGTGGCGAGGCCGGTCATGCCGACGTAGCCGATCGTCGAGCCCTGCGCCACGTGCTGACCCACGGCGTAACCGCCGAGGCGCGACATGTGCCCGTACAGCGTGGTCATGTGCGCGTTGTGCTGGACGATGACGACGTTGCCGTAGCCGGGCTGCCAGCCGCGGAAGGCGATCTTGCCGTCGCCGGCGGAGCGGATCGGCGTGCCCTGCGGCGCGGCGTAGTCCACGCCCTTGTGCGCGCGCATCGTGCCGAGGATCGGATGCAGGCGCGCGACCGAGAAGTAGGAGGTTATGCGCGAGAAGTCGAGCGGTGTGCGCAGGAAGGTTTTCTTCAGCGGACGGCCTTCGACGGTGTAGTAGCTGGTCTCGCCGGCGCTGTTGGTGAAGCGGAACGCGCTGTAGCGCTTGCCTTTGTTGATGAAGGTGGCGGCGAGGATGTCGCCGTCGCGCAGACGTTCGCCTTCGCGGTAGACGTCGTCGTAGAGCACGGTGAAGCTGTCGCCCTGGCGCAGGTCCTGGGCGAAGTCGATGTCGTAGCCAAACGCGTTGGCAAGCTTGAGCACCATCGCGTCGCTCATACCGGATTCCTCGCCCGCGCCGAACAGCGAGGAATCGATGACGCCATGGGCGACGTGGGTGCGGCGTTCGATGTTGCGGTCGAGCTCGGTCTGCTTGATGCCGTCGGCGGCGAAGCTCGCGATCACGCGGGTATGGTCGTCGCGGTCGAAACGCACCGCGCGCAGGCTGCCGTCGTCGTTGCGCAGGAAGGCGAACTCGTCGCCCGGATGGATGCTGCGCAGGCAATGCGTGTTGCCCGGGTCGTCGAGCAGACGTGCGAGGTCGGTGGCGTTGAGATTCTGCTGCGAGAAAATGTCGGCGAGGGTCTGGCCGGATTTGACCGTGACCACCTGCCAGGCGCTGTCGTCGGTGAGCGGATCGCTGTTCGCCGCGTCGATCGCCGCAGACAAGGCCGTGTCTTCTGGCGATAATGTCGGCAGTGGAATGTCGAGTGTGGTGCGCGGCGCGTGGCCCGAGTCGCGCATAGCGAGTGCCCAGGTCGGAATCGTCGCGCCTGCGGCGACCAGCACCGCAAGGACGGCGCCGGCGAGGACAACATGCCGATGCCGCCACGACAGCGGCGCCTTGGCCAGGGTTTGTATAAAAGTCCACTTTGTTGCATTTGTGGATGCGTCGGTATCGCCGTTCTGCGGGGCGATTCGAGTAGCGCAGGAGTGTGTTGTGCGCTGGGCGCCGTGTGCGGACTTGTTCAGGTTCACGGTCTGATTCCGACAAAACAGGGCGTACCATATCCAGTGGATTTGGCGCCGTCAATCCTTTGTTTTTTAAGGGTTTGCGGCAATTTTCTCGAATAATGATTTTTTAACTTCGATCTCGCGAAAACTGAACGGATCGGACGTTTTATACAAATATACTTGTTGCCGAAATGCGGGTGAAAAAGACGATGTCGAACGAAATTCAAGCGGCCCTGGGCCTGATCGGCCGCGGTGCCGAGGAAATCATCAAGCACGAAGACCTCGCCGAGCGGCTCAAGCTCGGCCGGCCGCTGCGGATCAAGGCGGGTTTCGACCCGACCGCGCCGGACCTGCACCTGGGCCATACCGTGCTGCTGAACAAGATGCGCCAGTTCCAGGACTTGGGCCACCAGGTCATCTTCCTGATCGGCGACTTCACCGGCATGATCGGTGATCCGACCGGCAAGAACGCCACGCGCAAGCCGCTCAGCCGCGAGGACATTGAGGCCAACGCCCGGACCTACGCCGACCAGGTGTTCAAAGTGCTCGACCGGGAGAAGACCGAGGTCCGCTTTAACTCCGAATGGTTCGGCAAGATGGATGCGGCCGGCATGATCAAGCTGGCGGCCAAGCACACCGTGGCGCGCATGCTCGAGCGCGACGATTTCGCCAAACGCTACCGTGGCAACCAGCCGATCGCGATCCACGAATTCCTCTACCCGCTCGTGCAGGGCTACGATTCTGTTGCATTGCAATGCGACGTGGAGCTCGGCGGCACCGACCAGAAGTTCAATCTGCTGGTCGGGCGGCAGCTGCAGGAGGATGCCGGTCAGCTGCCCCAGATCGTGCTGACGATGCCGCTGCTCGAGGGCACCGACGGCGTCAACAAGATGTCCAAGTCGCTCGGCAACTACGTCGGCATCAACGAACCGGCGATCGATATCGTCAACAAGACGATGAAGATTGGCGACGAGTTGATGTGGCGCTGGTACGAGCTTTTGAGTCTTGACCGCTCGGCGGCCGACATCGAGGCGATGAAACGCGACGTCGCCGCCGGCCAGTTGCACCCGCGCGACGCCAAGCTAGGGCTCGCGCGCGAGCTGGCGACCCGCTTTCAGGGCGCGGCCGAGGCGGAAAAGGCGATCGAACAGTGGAATGCGCTCGTGCGCGAACAGCGCGTCGACGTCGACCTGCCGCTGCAGGATGTGGCCGTCCCCGCGGAAGGCATCCGTGTCGCGCCGTTGTTCGTTGCGGCGAAGCTGGCTGGGAGCAATTCCGAGGTCACGCGCAAGCTCAATGAGCGTGCGGTGCGCATCGACGGCGCCGTCGTTGAGGACCGCGAGCGGGTGCTGGCGGTCGGCGGCGAGCATCTGCTGCAGATCGGCAAGCGTTCGTTCGCGCGCGTGCGCTTGGTGGCGGCGTAGGTCCGTCCGCCTCGCCGTGATATTGGCGGCATAAGAAGGCGCGGACGAAGGGCTTGACGGATCGCAAATTGGTTGTAGGATTCGCGGCCCTTCCACGTGCAAGCCCGAAATGGTGCGGCACGGCGAAGGGCGGCCTTTCCGGGTCGTGAGCCGCGCGAAGAAAGTTGTTTCGCGGGTGTTGACGAAACGGAAATTGGTTGTACGATTCGCCCCCTTCGTTGATCGGCTGATTCGAGCGAACGACGAGGGAACAACCTTCCGGGGTTGCCGACATCACGAAGCGAAAAAATTTGCTTCCGGGGTGTTGACGAAACGGAAATCGGTTGTAAGATTCGCCCCCCTTCGATGAGTGCCGCCGCTGGCGAAATCGAAGGGCTGAATTCCGGCAAAACCTTGCGAAAAGATTTTCAAAAAGGTGTTGACGGATTCGAAAAAGGTTGTATAGTAGGCGGCTCCCTCGGACGAAACGTTCGGCGGGCGCGGAAGCGACGAATCGATAAGATCGGCGCACCGCAGCAAAAGATCTTTGACAGTGTGCGCAGGTGACTTGTGTGGGCGCCTTGGGGTGGACAACACGTCCATCGAATCAAGAGCGTCTTCAAGCCTCGATCGAGTCAAATCGATCAAATTTGAGTAATCAAAGCAGCTTGGTTTCACTCTCTAAAGTAATTTGTCAGCAGCAATGTTGACTGCAATTTCAACTGAAGAGTTTGATCCTGGCTCAGAGTGAACGCTGGCGGCATGCCTAACACATGCAAGTCGAACGGCAGCACAGCAGTAGCAATACTGTGGGTGGCGAGTGGCGGACGGGTG
>Ga0207695_10000416_pt1 | contig 94770 bp, 84 predicted proteins | sample KBSC54metaG_FD_184354 | JGI IMG/M metagenome (GOLD analysis project Ga0207695, IMG submission 184354) | Corn rhizosphere microbial communities from Kellogg Biological Station, Michigan, USA - KBS C5-4 metaG (SPAdes) (version 2) | ecosystem: Host-associated > Plants > Roots > Rhizosphere > Soil... | reverse complement strand
TCTGCCTCAATGAAATTGTTTAGCCTGAGACCGTATCCCTTTCGTTGTTTGTGCTGAACGATAGCAACAAGTCTCACTATGCCAGTTTCGCCCCGTTCATCCAGCCGCGCCACCCCGAGCGGCTCTTAGTTCTCAAACAGAAGGAAGGGTGTATTTCCATCGGCGCGATCATCTGGGTGGTTCTCATCGTAAGAGATCGAATGCCGACCCGGCGCAAACAGCACCTTTTGCCGAATGTCGTGCATCGCGCGCCAGTCGTCTGGTATGGTAACGGCTCTCAATTCATACGACATCGATCGCGCATCTCCCTTATCTTTCTCGGACCGTACCCAGTCAGCGCCTTTCTTGATGGATCATGGACCGGCAAAGCCACTGAGCAGCTTCAGCGGGTGGCGTGTTCCTCTCGACGTAGAGAATTCCGTGCCTTTGTTTGCATAGCCAGATCCCACGGGAAATCGCCCAAGAATGCATTGTACTCTCACCCGCCCCCGGCGCTGGCGGGGCACCAGTCGGCCTGCTTATCACACGTGAATGTACTCCGCAGGTCACGCATGCTGCCACTCAATCAGCTTCACCACCACACAAAGGGAGGAGCACCCGATTAAATACAAAACGACAGCCGCTACATCCGCTGGATCGGCAGCGCGTCGTCCGCACCGATGCGTTGGTAGTTAACAGCTTGAATCGCCTGAGTTCGCGATTGCATCGTTTCCACGCAAGATTTCTATTTTCATATCTATGAAATTAAGTTAGTGATTTTCAGGTTATTGCCGGAGATCAAAATGCCGTTGCCTCTTGAACTTCAGTCCGCTTGGCGAGCCAATGCGCGAAGCACAGCCATCGTCGTGCCGCTTTCCCCGGCAGAAAGTGTAGACGTCGTCATCGTCGGAGCAGGCTTTTTGGGGTTGTCGGCTGCGCTTGATCTGGCGCGGCAGGGCAAGAGAGTGAGGGTGCTCGAGGCGAAGGCCGTGGGCGAAGGTGCGTCCGGCTTGAACGGCGGCCAGGTCATTCCAGGATTGAAATATGATCCGGATTGGCTGCTTGAGAATTTTGGGGAGGCGCGGGGACAGACTTTGATCGCGTTTGCGGCTTCGACGGCGGATTGTGTCTTCGATCTCATTAGTCGAGAGCTTCTCGACGTTCCCCGGGTTCGAAATGGTTGGATCCAGGCCGCCCACACCGAAAAGGCACTTGCAGCTGCGCGACGGCGCGATGCGCAATGGCGCGCCCGAGGAGCCGATGTGCGCATGTTGGACGCACGCGAGATCGAATCCCTGACTGGTGCACGCGGCTATCTCGGCGGCTGGCTCGATGGTCGCGCTGGCATCATCAATCCGCTATCCTTCGTCAGCGAGTTGGCGGTGACCGCTGCTAAGGCAGGTGTTCAGATCGCCGAACGCACGAAGGTGCGGTCAGTCAGGCAGGAAAATGGCGGCTGGGTCGTTCAGGTGGCCGATGGCCGATCCGTAAGATCGCGATTCGTCATCATCGCCACCAATGCCTATAGCGACCAACTTGTGCCGGGCCTTGCCCGTTCCATCGTGCCGCTGCACTCATTTCAGATCGCGACGGACCCGCTGCCGGACCATTTGCGACGGATCATTTTGCCCGACGAACAAGCCGTCTCCGATTCCCGCAGAATCCTCGTCTACTATCGCAAGAGTACGGACGGGAGGCTTGTGCTCGGCGGCAGGGGGCGCATGGCGGAGCCAAAAAGCAAGAGCGATTGGAAGCATCTGGAGCGTGCGATGCGGCGTCTCTATCCCGAGCTTGCCGACATTCCGATTGCCAGGCGCTGGTTTGGCCGGGTTGCGATGACGCCCGATCACTTGCCGCACATCCATGAGCCGGAGCCCGGATTGCTGACCGTCGTCGGTTGCCAGGGGCGCGGCGTCGGCGTGATGACAGCGCTCGGCCAGAGGTTTGCCCGCTACATCGACACCGGAGATCGCGCCGTGCTGCCTTTTCCCGTCACCCCCATCCGGCCTATCCCTCTTCACGCGTTCCGGCAGGTCGGTGTCGCCGCGACGATTGCCTGGTATCGGCTACTGGATGCTCTCGAAAAATGAGCATGGAATATCACGCTTGACATTTTTCATAAAAATGAAAAATATAAACTGAATTTCATTTTATTGCAGGCCGCACCATGATCAATGAAGGCGTTCCGTCTCGAATATTCGACAGGACACGGATCTTCCGCGGCGCCATGCTATCGCCAGGCGCGATCGTAACCTTCGTGTTGGTGCTCTTTGCCGTGAGCCTTGTGGTGTTCCTGTCGTTTCGTATCAATGATGGTTCGTTGTTGGGCGCCGGCATCTCTGTGCAGAACTTCGCCACTGTCATTTCGGATCCGCTCTACGGGCTCGTAGTGTTGCGGTCGTTGACGATCGCTGGGCTCGTGACGCTTGCAACGGTCGTGACAGCCTATCCGGTCGCCTATTATCTCGCGTTTCATGCCGGCCAGCGCCGCAGCCTGATCCTCTTCCTCGTTACGCTGCCGTTCTGGACGAGTTATCTGCTGCGCGTGTTCGCCTGGAAAATCGTGCTCGCCTACAATGGTGTGCTGAATTCGGCGTTGATGCTCTCCGGTCTTTCGTCCGAGCCGTCAACATTGTTTCTGAATACCCCGTCGGCCGTGGTGCTGACGCTTGCCCACGCCTATGCCCCCTTTGCCATCCTGCCGATCTTCGTTGCGCTCGAGACCATCCCGAGATCGTTAGTGGAGGCGGCGGCCGATCTCGGAGCGCGGCCCTTCACGACATTTCGGCGAGTCATATTGCCCAATTCCATGCCGGGGGTACTGTCGGCGGCCGTCGTCGTCTTTGTGCCGACAGTCGGGGACTACGTCACGCCGGCTCTGATCGGCGGGCCGACAAGCACGATGATCGGCTCTTTGGTGCAGGCGCAGTTCGGGAAGGCCAATGACTGGCCGTTCGGCGCCGCTCTGGCGGTTATGGTCATGCTGGTCATTCTTGCCGTGGTTCTCGTTGTCCGCCAGGCGGACCGCCTATTTGGGAGCCGGACATGAAGCGCCGGCAAATGAACGCTGCAAGAGGGGGATGGCTACGTTGGTATGTCGGGCTTTACCTGGTCTTCCTATATTTGCCGGTCGCGCTGATACCGCTCTTTTCTTTCAACGATTCCATACAGGCCGCCTTTCCGCTGAAGGGTTTCACCTTCGCCTGGTATGAAACATTGATCGGAAACGAGACACTGACTGGCGCGCTCATGACCAGCATCTCGATCGGTCTGGCGGCGGCAGTTATCGCTACTCTTTGCGGCATCACCATCTCCTATATGGATACGCAGGTTCGTTCTCCCTCCGCCAAGCTTATCTCCGGTATCGCTCGCCTGCCGATCCTCATTCCCGGCGTGGTGGTCGGCATTTCGCTGCTGATCCTCGTGAACCTGCTGGGCTTTGGTCCCTCGCGGCTCGCGATCGTGCTCGGCCATGTTCTCGTCTGCCTGCCGACCACGGTCATCATCATGCGCGGCCGTTTCGCGTCCATTCCGCGCAGCATTCCCGAGGCCGCCGAGGATCTCGGGGCAGGGGAGTTGATCATTTTCCGGCGCATCATGCTGCCTCTGGCGCTACCAGCCATCGGCTCGGCCTTTATGCTCGCCTTTCTCACCTCGTTCGACGAATTCATCGTGGCTTTTTTTCTGGCCGGCACGCAGCCGACCCTTCCACTCTACATCTGGAGCCAACTGCGGTTTCCAAAATCGCTTCCGACAGTGATGGCTCTCGGAACGGTCATTCTCGCGGTGTCGATCATCATTGCCGGATGCGCCGAGCTTTTGCGGCAGCGCGGGCTTTCGCGTTCTACGTCTTCCAGTGCCTGAAATGAGAAAAATCACAAGAGGAACTGCCATGAAACATGATCATCGAGGAAGTTTCGCCAGAGGTGCATCGCGCGCCCTCACGGCTGTGGCCCTTTCGCTGTCGCTTGGCCTGCCGGCCTCGGCTGCCGATAAACTCACCTACTTCACCTGGTCGGGCTATGAGCTTCCCGACTTTCACAAGACATTCACTGCGGCCCATCCCGACGGCGTCGACATCTCCGTCTTCGGCGACGACGACGATGCCTTTACCAAGGTGAAGGCCGGGTTCCACCCGGATCTTGCACATCCTTGCTATGACAAGATTGCCCGCTGGAACAAGGAAGGCTTGCTGCAGCCGATCGATACCGCCAAGATCAAGAATTGGGACAAGATCTTCCCGGTCTTCCGCAACCTGCCGGATATTCAGGCCGGCGCGGGCAAGGTCTGGATGGTTCCTTGGGATTGGGGCAACACTTCTGTGCTCTATCGCACCGACCTCGTGAAGAACCCTGAACAGAGCTGGAACCTGTTGTGGGACAAGCAGTATGCCGGCCGCATCGCAACGATCGATGCCGTGCACGATACGCCGGTCGTCGCCGCGCTCTTGGCCGGCGTCAGCCCCTTCGATATGACGCAGGAACAACTGGGCAAGGTTGCAGACAAGCTGCGTGAGCAGCGTCCGCTCGTCTCGGCCTATACGACCGACATGACCTCCGTCGAACAATCGCTCGCAAGCGGCCAGTTAGTTGCGGCGATGACCTGGAACGCATCCGCAGTCGCATTGAAGAAGCAGGGCGTGCCGGTGGAATTCATGAAGCCGAAGGAAGGCATGCTCACCTGGGCCTGCGGCTTCGTCATGCTCAAGGACGCGAAGAATACCGATCTTGCCTATGACTTCATCAATAGCCGACTTGAGGCGGAATCGGGCAAGGCACTCATCGAAAATTACGGCTATGGTGCGTCGACTACATCCGCCTTTGCTGCTGTTCCAAAGGACGAGTTGGAGAACTTGCAGCTCCCGCCGGATCCTGAAACCATGCTGAAATCGACCGTCTTTACCGGCCCGATGAAGCAGAACGACGATCTTGCCAAAATGTTTGAGAAGGTTAAGGCAGGCGGCTGAGCCTGCTATTCTTGGCCCGGATGCGATTGTCCGGGCCATTTCCAATATTTGAATATGGAGAGCCGATGGACGCGGACGAATTGACGAGCAGGGCGGAGCGTGAGGCGGATGAGGCCGATGTCCGCGTAGGCCGGCGCGTGCGGGCCTTGCGGCTCGAAAAGAACCTGTCGCTGGCGGATCTTGCGTCCAGAGCAGGAATATCGATCGGAGCGCTTAGCCAGATCGAACGCGGTATGTCATCGCTGCGCGTGCGTGTCATCTGGCCGCTGGCCGCAGCACTCGACGTGGAGCCGTCAGCGCTGATCGCCGACGGCAATGAGCCCGTGAACGACCTCTACTGCGTGCGGGCAACCAGCCGTCGTCCCTTGCCGGTCCATTCGGAAGGGATTACCAAGGATCTTCTGTCGCCTCCCGGTGCATCCCTGACCGGCATGGTCGTCACCGTCGAGCCCGGTGGCGGCACGGATGCCTATGCCCACAGCGGCCACGAATTCGGTATCGTCACGACCGGCGAGGCCGAACTGGTAGTTGATTCCACGCGATATCTGCTGAAGACCGGCGACAGTTTCGCTTTCAAGAGCACCTTGCTGCATTCTTTCCGCAATCCCGGCACGGAACGCTGCACCATCGTATGGGTGAATACGACGAAGCCTTCGGAGGCGCGTGATGGCGACTGATGCCTTGCTTCGCCTGGAGAAGGTCTCCAAGCATTTCGCAGGCGGCATTGTCGGCCTGAATAATATCGACCTTTCGATTGCCGAAGGAGAGTTCCTGAGCCTTCTCGGTCCTTCGGGCTGCGGCAAGACCACCACGCTGCGTGTCATCGCGGGCTTCGAAGCTCCGACCGAGGGAGAGGTTCGGCTCGACGGAAGAGACATTACGCTCCTTCGCGCGTTCGACCGTCCGGTCAACACGGTGTTCCAGGACTATGCGCTTTTCCCGCACATGTCTGTTGCCGAAAATGTCGGCTTCGGCCTATCGCTCCGAAAGATTGCCGGCCCCGAGCGCCGTAAGCGCGTTTCCGCAGCGCTCGACATGGTTGGCCTGGCCGACAAGATCAATCAGCGCGTTCAGGCGCTTTCCGGCGGTCAGCGTCAGCGCGTAGCGCTTGCAAGAGCGATCGTCTGCGAACCACGCGTTCTTCTTCTCGACGAGCCTCTTTCCGCGCTCGACGCGCATCTGCGTGAGCAAATGCAGGTGGAGTTGAAACGGTTGCAGCGGGAGCTGGGCACGACATTCGTGATGGTCACGCATGACCAGACCGAGGCTCTGTCGATATCCGATCGCATCGTCGTCATGAACAAGGCTGCTATTGAGCAGATCGCCTCGCCATCAGTGCTTTATGATCAGCCGGCGACGACCTTCGTTGCAGGATTCATCGGGACGATGAACCTGCTGAATGCACGCCTGGTCAGCCGCGAAACGGGGACACTGCGCTTCGCCGCCGGCGCTCTCTCCCTCGATATGCCGGCAACCGGAGCCATCGAGCTGCGGTCGGGCGATGGCGTGATCATAGGTGTTCGTCCTGAGGATATTCTGGTCTCGCACGAACGCAGCGAAGGTTCAGTCGGCGTCGCTGTGGAAGGCGTCGTTTTCCATGGGCGCAGTTTGCGAGTCCATCTTCTCGCCGAAGACAAATATAGCCTGACGGCCGACATACCCAGGCAATCAGCGCATGCCGCCTTGGCGACCGGCGACCGCTTCTTTGCCTCGCTCCGACCAGGCGCCTCTTGCCCGATACTTCCGGCCTGAGCCCACCAACGACAATGGAGAACACATGAACAATCACCTGAAATTCTTCATCGACGGTTCCTGGGTCGATCCCGTTGCCCCCAAGACGATTGAGGTCATCGATCCATCGACGGAGGAAGTCTATACCGCAATATCCGCCGGCTCGGCTGCAGACGTCGATAAAGCGGTCGCGGCGGCAAAGAGCGCCTTTGCGAGCTTTTCATTGACGTCCAAGGAAGAGCGTCTGGTGCTCCTAAAACGGATTCTCGAATGCTACAACGAGCGCTTCGAGGATATCGCTCAGGCAGTCAGCCAGGAAATGGGCGCGCCTCTTCCGTTCGCGCGGGATTCCCAGGCATGGGCCGGACGCGGACACATGGAAGCGACCATCGCCGCTTTCGAGGACTATCAGTTCACTGAAAAGCGCGGCTCAACCACTGTCATCAAGGAGCCGATCGGAGTCTGCGCGCTGATCACGCCGTGGAACTGGCCGCTGAACCAGATCGTTTGCAAGGTTGCGCCGGCGATCGCGGCAGGATGCACCGTGGTTTTGAAGCCCTCGGAAATCGCGCCGATCAGCGGCATCATCTTTGGTGAAGTGATGGCGGCGGCTGGAACGCCGAAGGGCGTCTTCAATCTGGTGAACGGCACCGGTCCCGATGTCGGGCAGGTCATGGCGGGGCATCCGGATGTTGACATGGTCTCGTTCACGGGTTCTACGCGTGCCGGTATCATCGTCGCCAAAACTGCCGCCGACACAGTCAAGCGTGTCGCTCAGGAACTTGGCGGCAAGTCGGCCAATATCATCCTGCCCGACGCGGATTTCGAGACAGCTGTGACCAAGGGCGTCCAGGGTTGCTTCAGCAATACCGGCCAGTCTTGCGATGCGCCGACCCGTATGCTGGTGCCGGCCGACCGTCATGAGGACGCTTTGGCAATCGCCGGGAAGGCTGCCGAGGCCTTCAAGACAGGCGATCCGCGCGCCGATGGCGTCGATCTTGGGCCAGTCGTCAGCCAGATCCAGTACGACAAGATCCAGCGGTTGATCGAAAGCGGCATCAGCGAGGGTGCGACCTTGGTAACGGGCGGCCTGGGCCGGCCGGAGGGATTGAACCGTGGCTATTATATCCGCCCGACGGTTTTCGGACACGTGACGCCCGAAATGACGATTTCGCGCGAGGAGATCTTCGGCCCGGTTCTGTCGATCATCTCCTACAAGGACGAGGAGGATGCCGTGCGCATTGCAAATGACACCGTGTACGGCCTTGCTGCCTATGTTCAATCGACGAACATCGATAACGCACGCGCCATCGCGAAACGCATGCGCGCCGGCTCGGTCTATCTCAACTATCCAGCCTGGGACACGTTCGCACCTTTCGGCGGCTACAAACAATCGGGAAATGGGCGTGAATATGCCGACTGGGCAATCCACGATTTCCTGGAAATAAAGGGTGTCGTCGGTTGGGCCTAACCGGGTGGCAGTCAGCGCGAGGCGCTGGATATCCTTCCGTCAAAGGTGATCGAGACGCAAATGCTTGCATTGCGCTTGCCCCCTTCGGACGTGGATTGTCCACATCATTCATCATATCAACGACGGTAGGCGGGCTTCAGCCAGGCATTGCTCGCGAATAGGCAGCCAGAATGAAGCGTTCGGCCTGGAATAGGTATTTTTCCAACGCGTCGGAAGCACTCGCCGGCGCCCCCTCCTCCAGATGCGCGAGAATAGTCGCGTTCTGGCCGACATAGGGAGCGTGCAGATATTCGGGATCGCGGATCAGCCCGAAGACGAGACGCAGCTCAAGCGAGATCTGCGCATAGAAGGCCGAAAGCCTGGGACTGTCGGCAAGCTCGACGATCGCGGCATGAAAGGCGATATCGGCGCTACCGACCTCCAGCCATTCGCCACGTTCACGATGCTGAACGGCAGCATTGATGGCGGCACGCATCTTGGCAACGCTGGGGTGACGGTGATGCGCATTGGCGAGTGCCGAACACTCGATCAGACGACGAATTTGGAAAATATCCATGATCGTCGAGATGCTCGGCGTGGAGACGAAGACGCCGCGATTGGCCTCATGGCGCAGCACACCCTCTTTCGTCAGCAGCCGGAAAACCTCGCGCAGCGTATTGCGCGAGACCTGCAACTCCTCGCAAAGAGCCGCCTCGGATAGATGGCTGCCAGGCGAGAGCGTGCCGCTGATCACGCGCTCGCGGATGCGGGCGGCGGTCAGTTCCGCAACCGTCTGCCCTGTCTCCGCGACAATCGTCGGCTCGATGCTGGCAAGATTTGTCTGCTTCATTCGCTCTCCCGGCATCTGCACTCAATCGTCTTCGACGCCCGCTATATCAGGCACTTGCTGGAAACCGAGTGGGTATTCCGCGTGTCTGCGGCTATCGGCCTGTCAACGGCAAGGTCATAAGGACGATTTTGCGCAGATTTGCCCCCATTTTTGATTGGCAACATGAAAATTGTTGAACAATATAGACCATATTGTCGTTTGATGCTATCTCACGTCCTCACAAATATAACGGGAACGCAGATACAGATGTTCATGAGACGCCTGTTTTGTAGAAAAACATCGCCTGCCTTTGTCAGGCTGCAACGGGTGTCGGCATGAGCATGCAGCGGTCCGATCTCTGCGAATGCTCCTGCATCATCGATGCAAGGAACAACACGGCTATCATCTCGGATGCCATGACCGATCTTCCCAATGCCGAGGTAAGCGCATGACCACGCCCGCAGACGACAACAAACCGCTTCTGTCCGTAACGGATCTGACTGTTCGGTTCGGCGAAAATCGCGTGGTCGAAGGGCTTTCCTTTTCGGTCGAGCCGGGGCGAACGCTCGCAGTCGTCGGTGAATCCGGCTCCGGCAAATCGGTGACATCGCTTTCCATCATGCGCCTTGGCGACATGATGGGCGCGCGCTTCGAGACAGGCACTATCCTCTTCAACGGCAAGGACATTCTGAAACTCTCGCAGAAGGAGATGCGCGCCGTTCGCGGCAAGGAGATCGCCATGATCTTCCAGGAGCCGATGACCTCGCTCAATCCGGTCTTCACTATCGGCGACCAGATCTGCGAGATCCTTCTCCTTCATGAGAAGATCGGCAAATCCGCTGCCATGGCGGCGGCGCAGCGCCTGCTGGAAATGGTGCGCCTGCCGGATGCGCAGGCGCTCTTGAACCGCTATCCGCACCAGCTTTCCGGCGGCATGCGCCAGCGCGTCATGATCGCCATGGCGCTTGCCTGCCGCCCGAAGCTGCTGATCGCCGACGAGCCGACAACAGCGCTCGACGTGACGATCCAGGCACAGATCCTCAACATCATGCGGGACCTGCAGAAGGATCTCGGCATGGGCATGATCTTCATCACTCACGACATGGGCGTGGTTGCCGAAATGGCTGATGATGTCGTGGTCATGTGGAAGGGCAAGAAGGTCGAGGAAGGCCCGGTTCGTGAGATATTCGCCAATCCCAAGCACCCCTATACGAAGGCGCTTCTCGCCGCAGTGCCGAAGCTTGGCAGCATGACCGGCCAGGATTTTCCGAAGCGCATGCCGCTGACCGTTCTCGACGGCGGCGAGTCGAAGATCGTTGGTGAGGAACGGATCCAGAATACCGCCCGCTACGACCAGCAGCCGCTCCTGTCCGTGCGCGACCTCTTCGTGCGCTTCGATATCAAAAAGAATATATTCGGCAAGGTCACGCATCGCTGTAGTGCCGTCCAAAAGGTCGCTTTCGATATTCATCCCGGTGAAACCTTGGCCCTTGTCGGCGAATCCGGCTCCGGCAAGTCGACGATTGGCCGCACCATCCAGCAGTTGCAGAAAGCGCGCTCGGGCGAAATCACCTTCAACGGCAAGAGTTTTGCCGCCATGTCGGCGCTGGAGCGATTCCGGCTTCGCCGTGACGTGCAGTATATTTTCCAGGATCCCTTTGCTTCGCTCGACCCGCGCAAGACAGTTGGCTTCTCGATTGCGGAACCGATCAACACCCATGGCATCATATCTGGATCAAAGGCGGTACGCCGCAGGGTAGACGAGCTTCTGGAGCGCGTCAGCCTGACGTCAGCCCATGCCGATCGCTATCCGCATGAGTTTTCCGGCGGCCAGCGGCAGCGCGTCTGCATTGCCCGTGCGCTTGCCTCCGATCCGAAGCTCATCATTGCCGATGAGGCGCTTTCTGCCCTCGACGTATCGATCCAAGCCCAGATTATCAACCTGCTTATGGACCTGCAGGCCGAACGCGGGCTCGCCTATCTGTTTATCAGCCATGATATGGCCGTCGTGGAGAAGATCAGCCACCGCGTCGCCGTTCTCTATCTCGGCCAGATCATGGAAATAGGCAGCCGCCGGCAGGTCTTCGAAACCCCCATGCATGCCTATACGCAACGCCTGATTTCAGCCGTGCCGATCGCCGATCCGACGCAGGAGCGCCGAACCGCCCTGTTGGAAGGCGAGATCCCCAATCCCGTCCGCCGGGTCGGCGACGAGCCGCCGATCCTGGCTCACGAGGAAATCACCTCAGGCCATTTTATCGCCAAGAGCGCCTGAACGACCGCAAACCGCAATATCGATCTGAAGAGGAAACAGGTTCAATGAAAAAAATGAAATGGGGACTGAAGACCGCTCTGACAGCACTTGTCATGTCGGGTGTCGCGATCAGCGCTGCTCCGGCTTTCGCGGCGGGCAAGCTGACGGTTTCGTCGTCGCAGGATCCGGGCAGCTGGGATCCGATCGACACCTTCCTGGTGGCATGGGCCGCCGTTTCGACCAACATTTTCGACGGGCTCACCTATCGCGGCCCCGATCTCAAGCTGGTGCCCGGTCTTGCCGAATCCTGGGAGGAATTGGATCAAGGCAAGCGCATCCGCTTCAAGCTGCGTCATAACGTCAAGTTCCATGACGGCGAGCCCTTCAATGCCGAAGCGGTGAAGTTCACCTTCGACCGCCTGCTGGGCGAACAGGGCGCCAAGGGACCGCAGCGCTCGAATTACACCGCGATCGAAAGCGTTGACATCATCGACGACTATACAGTCGACATGAAGCTGAAGACGCCCGATCCGGTGCTTTTGACGAAGCTTGCCGGCTACGGCGCGATGATCGTTCCGCCGAAATACATCAAGGAAAAGGGTGAGGATTACTTCAACCTCAATCCGGTCGGCACCGGCGCCTTCAAGTTCGCCTCCTATACGCCGAAGGTGAACATCAAGCTCGAAGCCAATCCTGATTACTGGGGCGGTGCGCCGAAGCTTTCGGAGCTCGAATACCGCTTCATCAGCGAGCCGGCGACGGCCGTTGCCGAGCTTCAGGCAGGCCGCGTCGATATCGTCATTCCGCCGACCATCCCAATCGGCATGCTGCCGGTCATTCAGGGCGATTCCAAGCTCGAAATCGCCAGCGTTCCCGGCCCGACGGTTGATGCGCTGCGCTTCAACACCCGCGATGGCATCACCGCCGATCCGCGCGTGCGCAAGGCGATCATCATGGCAGTCGACCGCGACACGATCGTCAAGTCGATCCTCGCAGGCCAGGGGACCGAGATCGTCAGCTTCCAGAACTCACTGTCCTTCGGCTACGATCCCGACCTGAAGCCGCTTCCCTATGATCCCGCAGGCGCCAAGAAGCTGCTTGCCGAAGCCGGCGTGAAGCCGGGCGCTGCATTGCAGATCGACATTCGGGGCAATGACGCGACGATGAACGAGGTGGCGCAGGTCGTCGCAAGCTATCTGCAGATGGTCGGCCTCACCGCAACCATCAAGCCGTATGAAACCAACGTTCTGCTGAACGACATTATCCCGCAGGGCAAGACCGGCGCGATGTTCCAGCAGAAGTGGGGCGGCTGGACCTTCGACTACGACAACACCGCCTATTCGATGTATCACTCCGGCGAAAAGTGGAATCCGTATGAAAAGGATGCCGCTCTGGACAAGCTGTTGGAATCGCAACGCCCGCTCACCGATCGCGCCGAGCGCGAAAAGGTGCTGAAGGACATCGGCAAGTATGTCGCCGACAAGGCGCTCGAACTGCCGCTCTACAACAGCAATGCAATCTACGGCGTAAGCAAGCGGGTCAAGGGCTTCGTGCCCGCACCCGATACCCGCATCAAGCTGAACGAAGTCACCGTCGACTAATCATCAAGCAGACGCCGCCGGCCCGGCCGGCGGCGTCATCCGAAAGCTCTCGGGGTAAGAACGTGGCCGGTTTTCTCATCAAGCGATTGCTGCAGGCGATTTTCGTTGTAATCGCCATCACTCTTCTCGTCTCCTTCGCTATCCGCCTCACCGGTGACCCTGCCGTGATGATGTTTCAGGGCGGTGGCAGCATGACCGAGGACGACCTGGCCCGTATCCGCACAGCCCTTGGCACGGATCAACCTTTCCTTGTGCAGTATTTCACTTTTCTGAAGGGGCTGCTGACGCTCAATTTCGGCCGCAGCTTCACCGGCGGCACGCCGGTTTCCCAGCTGATTGCCAATGCCTTGCCCGCGACGCTGCTGCTTGCTTTCATCTCCATGGTCGTGTCGATCGCGCTCTCCATCCCGCTCGGCATCAAGGCGGCGACGGCACGCGGCAAGACGGCGGATCAGATCATCCGCGTTCTCTCGCTGCTCGGCCTCTCCTTCCCGAACTTCTGGCTGGCGCTGATGATGGTGCTGTTGTTTTCCATCACGCTAGGCTGGCTGCCGCCAAGCGGCATGGTCGGGATTTCGAGCTACGTCATGCCGGCCGTGACGATGGGCGTTATCCTAACGGCAACGAATGTGCGCCTGGTGCGTACCGCCATGCTGGAGACGCTGCAGTCGCAATATATCATGGTCGCGCGGGCCAAGGGTCTTAGCGAAAGCAAGGTGCTGTACAAGCATGCGCTGCGCAATTGCGCGATACCACTCATCACCTATTTCGGCATCCAGTTCGGTGGGCTGCTCGGCGGCATCGTCGTCATCGAGCGCGTCTTCAACTGGCCCGGTCTCGGCACGCTGGCATTCGACGCCGTCGGTGCCCGCGACTACCCCGTCTTGCAAGGCGTGATCACCGTGCTGGCGCTGTTCATCGTCGGCGTCAATCTTCTCGTCGACATCGCCTATGGCCTCGTCGACCCACGTATCCGCACGGAGTAATGCTGATGGCCGCCACGATTTCACGCCGGTCGCGTTTCTACAGCTTCGAATTCATCGCTGGAGCCCTGATCACCGTCATCATCTGCCTTGCCGTGCTTCTCTCCGATATGCTCTTTCCCGGCGGCGCCGAAAAAATCGATCTGATGGCAAGGCTTGCAAAACCCTTCGCCAGCCTCGCCCATCCCTTCGGCACAGACCCGCTCGGGCGCGATGTGCTGGCTCGCGTCGTCGCAGGTGGCAAGATATCGCTGACCGTCGGCCTCACCTCCGTGATCGGCGGCGTGGTTCTCGGAGTGCTGGTCGGCCTTGCCGCGGGTTACTATCGCGGCATCTGGGACATGCTGCTGATGCGCTTTGCCGATATTCAGCTCGCCATGCCCTTCATTCTGCTGGCAATCACCTTCATCGCCATCGTCGGCGGCAGTCTCACCAATACGATCATCCTCTTGATCGTCTCGCAATGGGTGCAATATGCACGCCTCGTGCGCGGTTCGGTGCTGAGCTTGCGCGAGCGGGAATTCATCCTCTCGGCACGGGCGATCGGCGTCAAAGACTGGCGCATCATCTTCCAGCATCTGCTGCCGAACCTCGTCGGCCCGGTGATCGTGCTGATGACGCTGAACATTGCCAACAACATCCTTCTGGAAAGCAGCCTCACCTTCCTTGGCATGGGTGTCGACCCGACAATTCCGAGCTGGGGCGGCATGCTGGCCGACGGACGAACCTATCTGCAGACAGCGTGGTGGGTCAGCCTCTTCCCTGGCCTTGCAATCCTTTTGACCGTGCTCGGTTTCAATCTCCTCGGCGACTGGCTGCGCGACAGCCTCGATCCGACTGGCAGAACGGCAAGGTAGGATATCATGACTATGATTTTCGAGAGACGTTTTGAGCGCACGCTGTCGCGCCTTGTTGCCGATGCCAAGCCTGGCCAGAACTTCGAGGCCTGGACCTTCGATGACAGAGAAAGCCGCCAGCAGGCAGAGCGCGAACTCAGGGAAAAGGGCGTGCAGGCCCGCATCCGCAGCGCCTACAAGCCGCTGGTCAATGCCTTCATCGAGGAAATCGACCTGCATGATGTGAATGCGATCGAGATCCGCTATCCGGTTCATCCCAACGCACCGGATAACCGCTTTCGCCTTGAAGCCTATCCGCTCGCTGCAATGGTGGGAAATCGCGAAATCACCTTTGTCGCAAGAGCCGACAGCGACTTTCATTATGACGTTCTGCTGAAAGGCAATGCCGGCCAGGAACGTCGATCGAAGGTGCTGGCGCCCAATCGCGTGCATGTCGATGCGGCCGAGGAAACCAGCGTTTCTCCGACCGGCTGGCTGATCCGAGATGGCGATGCGGCAGGCGAACGGCTCGCGACGGACTATGAGCAGCTCTTCGAGGAGGCGATCGACGCGGTCACGCACTTCGACTGGGGCGCAAGCGAACCCTATTTCGAGGAACTGAATATTCGCGTTGCCCTGCCGGCGCTGGACGAGGCCTTGCCCATCGGCGACGAAGTCATGAGCCTTCGCGAGGCGCTGCATGAGGACTTCTATTTTTCGCTGCTCGAATTCTTTCAGAAAAAATCCGGCCGCCCGCTCGGCGACCGCGGCTTGAAGCCGGGTCAGATCGTTCCGCAGATCCTGCTCTCCTCCGGCGAGATTTCCGTCCGAATAGGAACGCAGCCGCTGACGTCTCGCTATTGGGATGGAGCCGGACAGCAAATCGAGACGGCAACGGAACCTCTGGCCGTGCAGCAGATCGAGGCCGAGCTTGACGAGATTGGCGGCGAGGCATTTGAGGCCGTTACTCGCTCTGGCCGCACAATCAGAGCCCGCTATATCAAGGGCCGCAACGCGGCCGTGATGATCAGCGGCGGTCAGCATGCCAACGAGACGACCGGTGGGGCGGGAGCCCTGCGTGCGGCGCGTCGGCTTGCCAAGCTCGAAGGCGCGCATTTCACCATCTCGCCGCTGGAAAACCCGGATGGCTACGCCCTTCATCAGCGCCTGCGCCAGGACAGCCCGCGCCACATGTATCATGCCGCCCGCTACACCGCGCTCGGCGACGATCTCGAATATCGGACCGAAGAGACCGCCGGCCCCTATCTCTTTGAAAAGAAAATCCGCTTCCAGGCGGAAAGGCTGAGCGGAGCGGAGCTGCACGTCAACCTGCACGGCTACCCAGCCCATGAATGGACGCGCCCGCTTTCCGGCTACGTTCCGCGCAATTTCGCCATGTGGACGCTGCCGAAAGGCTTTTTCCTGATTGCCCGTTATCATTCCGGCTGGGCGGCTCAGGCCGAGCAGCTTCTCGACAAGGTCACCAGGCACCTCGGCGCCATACCGGGTCTGCTGGATTACAACGACCGCCAGATCGCACTCTATGAAATCCATGCAGGCGAAACAGGCTTCCGCATCATCAATGGCTTCCCCTGCCTCGCCAACATCGACGATCGCCATACGGTGCCTATGACCTTGATCACCGAATATCCGGACGAGACCATTTATGGCGACGCATTCATCGCCGGCCATACCGCACAGATGGAAACGGTGCTTTCCGCCTACAGCGCCTGGCAGGAAATCATGGCTTCGAGCTAGTCCGTACGCGTCGAACGGAGCATATCGAGAAGCGCGGTCATGGCGCTCGTCGTATAGGCGTCCGATCGGCGTACGAAGAGTGTATCCACCATCGACCGTTCCGGCGAAAGCTCGTGGATCGCAACCCGGCCATCCCCGCAGGCGGCGGCGACAACACCCTTTGGCAGCAGCGTGACACCGACGCCCGCCGACACGCAGCTGATGATCGTGTCGAGGGAGCCGAATTCCAGCGGCTTCGATGTGATTATGCCCATATCGGCCAGAAGCGCCTCCAGCCGCTGCCGATAGGAACATCCGATCTGGAAGACGATGGTCTTCAGATCGACAATGCCGGCCAGATCTTCTACTCCACGAATGGCGGGCGTTGTCACGAGAACAAGCTCCTCTTGAAAGATCACCTCGTGATCGAGATCGGGGTGGTTGACGGGACCCGCCACGAAGGCACCCTCGACCCGGCATGAAACGACATCGTCGATCAGCCGGCGGGTCGTGCCTGTTGTCACGACAAGACGTACCTGTGGATAGGTCTTGGCGAATTGGCCGAGAAGCGGCGACAATCGCAATGCCGTGGTTGTCTCCAGGCTGCCGAGGGAAAGCGTTCCGCCCGGCTCACCATCATCCTTGGCGGCGGTGCGGGCATCGGCCAGAAGCTTGGTGATGCGACCGACAAATGGCAGAATTCGTTGTCCCGCCGGCGTGGTCGACACGCCCCTTGCATGCCGCTGGAACAGGCTGACACCCAGCTCTTCTTCCAGCGCCCGGATCCGCGCCGTCACATTCGATTGAACCGTATGCAGCTCCTGCGCCGCCCGGTTCATGCTGCCGTGCCGCGATACCGCTTCGAATACCCTAAGATCGGATACGTCCATACTTATCACCAATAGAGATAGCTGCTCTCATAATAATTCAGTTTTTATGATATAACGCGTGGCGTATTCTCTCAAGCACTGATCGCTGAGAGATTTCCCATGACCGACGCTGCTACGCACGAAACCGATCGGAACCATCATGATGCCCGGATGGCATGGCGTGCCATCCTGTCGGCATTCTGCGCTTGCCTGATCGGCATCGGCCTTGCCCGTTTCGCCTATACGCCGCTTCTGCCTGCCATCGTCGATGCCCACTGGTTCGAAGCTTCGGCAGCCGCCTATCTCGGTGCCGCAAATCTTTCCGGTTATCTGGTCGGCGCTCTACTCGGACGCCCGGTTGCTGCTCGTATTTCCAGTGTCCTGACGCTCAGGATCATGATGCTTGCCGCAACGGCAGCCTTCTTTGCCTGCGCCTTTCCTGTCAGCTTTCCATGGTTCTTCGCATGGCGTTTCACAGCCGGCATTGCCGGTGGCGCCCTGATGGTACTCGCAGCGCCGACCGTCCTGCCGCTGATCGCACCATCTCGCCGAGGGCTTGCCAGCGGGGTGATCTTCATGGGCATCGGCGCCGGTGTTGCCCTATCGGGCACATTGGTTCCGCTGCTGCTGCAACAGGGGCTGCGCGAGACATGGCTTGGCCTCGGCGCCCTATCGCTGCTGCTCACCATCATTGCCTGGGCCGGATGGCCACACGCCGTCTCCGATCACCCCACCGCGTCCCACCATGCCACACATGTGCCAAAACGTTGGACGCTGCGCGCGCTCTACATTGAATATGCGCTGAACGCCGCCGGCTGGGTTCCGCACATGATCTTCCTCGTGGATTTCGTTGCCCGCGGATTGGGAGAGGGCTTGCAGGTCGGCGCCGAATACTGGGTGCTGTTTGGCCTCGGCGCCACCATCGGCCCGCTCCTTGCCGGCCATCTGGCTGATCGCACGGGTTTTGCCGCAGCGCTGCGGTTCGCCTTTCTTCTCGAGGCTGTCGCAGTCGCCACTCCCGCCTCTGGGCTTGGACAGGCTTGGCTCATCGCCTCGAGCCTGATCGTCGGCGCCTTCGTGACCGGCACGGTTCCCCTGATGCTCGGCAGGATCGCAGAACTGCTGCCGCACCATCCGGCGCAACAGAGAGTCGCCTGGAGCCTGGCAACCGTATTCTTCGCACTGTTTCAGGCGGCCGCCGCCTATGGACTTTCCTTCGTCTTCGCCCGAACCGGCGGAAACTACGGCATGCTCTTCTTGATCGGAGCCGGCGCCATGGTTCTTGCCCTGGCGATCGACCTCTCCGTCGCAGTGTTTATCCGCACCCCGCGGGAGCACGCCCAGGATCATGATTCATAACAGCAGGAGAATTAGACATGGCAGAACTTTTGACTGAGATTACCGGCAGCGAAAACATGGTGGGAGATGGCAGCGCCCTTGATGCGCTCATCCGCTTTTATCGCGCCTTCAATGCCGGCGACCTGGAAGCACTTGCCGCCAACTGGGCTGATGGCGACAGGCCAAGCATGGACAATCCGATCGGAGGCATCCGGCGCGGATGGCCGTCGATCCGCGAGGGCTATGCGAAGCTGTTTGGTGGGAAGGCGAAAGTCCGGGTCGCATTCCACGATTTTACCAGCCAGGGCGGCGATGACTGGCACTTGTTCGTCGGTCGAGAGAGAGGAAGCTGCGTCACGGCCGGCAGGAGTATCGAGCTTCGCATTCGCACCACGCGCTGGTTCACCCGGATCGACGGCGTCTGGCGTCAGCTTCACCATCACGGCTCCATAGAGGAACCTGCCCTGCTTGCCGCCTATCAGGAAATCATCTTCGGCGCGCCATTGGAGCGACCGGCGTAGAGATTGTCACGAGATTTGGCCTACGTTCCAGAATCGGTTGCTCGGTGTCGAAAAGCTGTGGCCCGACGATTGCGTGCTAATGCCCGGGTTCAGGCCGCAAAAGACAACCTTCAGCCCGTTCTCGAGTATGTCGGGCTCATAATCGGCCATGTCGATCCGGCTCGAAAGATCGTCGATGCATCCGAGGAAATAAGTTTCGATCTCTTCGAGGACCTCGGCGGGCAAGGCGCCCGTTTCGGCAGATGATGGCACCTAATTTGAGATTTTTCAGCGCGACTTTGGCGCTTGGCGCCTTCCGGTTTGGCGATAACCATTTGTTATAATTTGTATTTTCGGATGAAGATTGGCCGTAGGCAGCCATCCTTCCTACGGCGGCGAATCTCACATTAAGTGCCAAAATCGAAGCCAGAATCTCAAATTAAGTGCGGCGCTGTCTCGTTGAAATTATTGCATGCGGAGTCTTGCGATTAAATGCAAAACGACACCTTGCATGATCGTCAACGATTGCGCTTCGACAGTGCCATCCCAACGCGACAACAACCTCTCAGGCTTTGGAAAACATCTTTCCGAAGCCTTTGACATGCGAGCAGTCGTAACCGATCGTCGCCAGCGCACCGTAGATGGCCGTCGCGACGCTGTCGTGGATTGCGATACCGTAAGCGGCTTCCAGCTTATCGACGAGGGGCGCTCCAGCCAGGTTGGTGCAGAAGACAGCGACCGAGTCCGGCTGCGAAGGAACGAGTTCGGCAACCATCCCAGCGATCGTTTCGGGACCAACCTGGCTAAAGCTGAAATTGTCCCGGATGCCCTGATGCCTTTCGCAGATGACCTCGATCCCCTCATTCGCGAATGATTCGATGATGGCAGCCTGCACATCGGACGTATAGGGCGAGGCGAGACCGATCCGGCTCTCCTTCCTCTGGTGCATGACATCGAACAGTGCAAGGACCGACGTCGACGCCTTTATGCCGGTCACCTCGGTAATACGCTCGCAAAGCCGACGATCGCTGTCCAGACCCAGCCATCCGGCACTGGTGCCATTCCAGACGATGACATCGACCTTCGCGTCGGCAAGCAGCTCTGCCGCCGTCATCATCGGGCGGTCGTCGAACTGGTTCAGCAGTGCGGCGTCAAGGCCGATTGCGGTAACCCGGAACCTCGAAAAATGCGCAGTCACGTCGGGCAGGTCCTTGAGCATCTGCGTGGTGACCGGTTCGAGGACCGTGTTGGATGAAGGGGTGAGCATTCCGATGCGAAGCGGGTTCACTGACGTGTCCTGAAGATGAGATGGGTCAAGCATGAATGGGTGGCCGGCCGAGCTTCGGCAAAACAGCCTCGAAGGCTGCGGCTGCGGACAGCACCTTGGCGTCACCGAGATGCTGGCCGACGATCTGCAGCCCGATGGGCAAGCCACCGACCAGGCCGCACGGCACGCTGGCCGCCGGCTGTCCCGTCAGATTGAAGGGTGATGTGAACGGGCACCATTCGTAAGGCGCTATGGTTTTGCCATCAATTGTCGAGGGACCATCCTGGTCCTTGGCGAAGGCGGTGACTGAAAGGGTTGGCGTCAAGATGAAATCATAATGGCTCATGACCTTGGCAATTTCGTCGGCAAAGGCCTTGCGCGCGGTAATCGCGTCTGTCGCGTCCTCGAACGGGCGTGATTCAGCCAGAAGAGCGGTCACCGCCTGCGAGACCGCTACCGGCTTGTCTTTTAGCAGCTTGCGCAAGCCGGTGAGGTCGGTCTCCAACGCCACCATTGCCTTGAATGTCGCATGCACGTCGATTTCGGGTGGAGCGCCAACGGTCAGTTGGAGACCACAGGCTTCAGCCAAAAGAGCGACGGCCTTGTCTGTCGCGTCCTTGAGGCCCTGCTCGATTGTCTGATCATGCCATGTTCGCCAGTAGAGAACCTTGGTGCCAGGGGGCAGCGGAGCAATATCGGTCCATGAAAGGTCTGCGCAGGGGATCGACCAGCGATCGCGCGGATCGGGACCAGCGATGACAGATAGCATGAGGGCGGCATCAGCGACATCGCGCGCGATCGGTCCGATATGCTCGATCGACTCCCAGCCGGAGACCCCCGGAAGTGATACGTCGCGGCATCCCGGCCACAGCGGAACGCGCCCCATTGCGGCCTTGACACCGACAAGCCCCGAGAGGGCGGCCGGTAGTCGGACAGAACCGCCACCATCGCTTCCGATTGCGATGGGGCACACGCCGGCCGCGACAGCGGCGGCCGAACCTGCGCTGGAGCCGCCAGGAGAGCGATCCGTGTTCCATGGGTTTCCGGTTGCCGGAAACAGGAGATTATTGCCATGTGCCCCGAAGCCGAATTCGGAAACATTCGTCTTGCCGAGGATGATGGCATCGGCCGCCTTCAGTCGCTCGACGACGATGTCGTCTTCATCGGGAATATAGTCTGCATAGAGGTTGGAGCCGAACGTCGTCCTGAGACCCTTCGTCAGAACGAGGTCCTTGATGGCGACGGGTACACCCGCCAGCGGGCCGACCGGCTCGCCACGCACGATCCGCTGGTCCAACGCATCGGCGGTTTTATAGGCTTCCTCGCGGGCCAACGTTGCAAAGGCGTGGATAACAGGCTCGACCTTGTCGAGCGCCGCAAACGCAGCATCAAGGACGGCGCGTGCCGATAGCGCTCCGGATGCGACCTGTTCAGCGATATGACGCGCCGTCATGGTTGGGTATTCATCGATAAGCATGGAACCCTCCTTGTGGGGAAATATTCATGGTGATGGCGCTTTTTCGGCCGGCTCAGCCAGCAGCAACCGCTCAAGCGCAGGGGAGAGGCCGAGCGAGGCTTTTGGATCGGGGCGTCTGAACGTGCCAGCGGATGCCTTTTTCGGATTGAGCGCGGCCAGCAATTCTGCTTGCTTCACGGCCGCGACGATGGATTCGACGACGGGGACGGAAACCCGTTCGCGTACACGCGATGCGAGGCCTGCCAGAGGGGCGCCAGCGAGAATGATGACATCGGCACCATCTTCGTCGATAGCTTTTCTGGACAAGTCGATCAGAAGCTCTTCCTTTTCGTCCTGTACATTCGCCAGCGATGCAAACGGCTCGTCGAGCAACCTGATGCTTGCCAATCTTTCCACAAGCCCGTGCATTGCAGCACATTCGCGGAACCAAGGACCCAGTGCCCGCGAAAAAGAAACGATCGAGAAGCGTTGACCAAGCATGCAGGCGCTGAGCATTGCAGCTTCGGCAAGTCCAATGACCGGGACGGACATCAGCTCCCGGGCGCCTCCGAGGCCCGGATCGCCGAAGGCAGCGATGATCGCAATATCAAAACTGCCTTCCCGCTCAGCAAGGACATCGAGCACAATGCCGGACGCGATCGCGGCTTCAGCCCGCGTGGCAATATAGGACACGCCCCGCGGAGCCGTAACTGGGACGAGTGTCGATCCCGGCGAAAGGAAGGGCTTTGCCACACGAACGAGCAGGTCGGTGACTTCTATCGAGGTGTTGGGATTGAAGAGCAGTATGCGGGTCATCAGGGATTTCCTCCGGTCGCGCGGTGACACGCGACGAGGCTGCCAACTCCATGAGATGTGAGAGGTGGCATTGCCGTGGTGCATATGGGTAGCTCTACAGGGCACCTTCCGGCGAAGCGGCAGGCGTTCTGATCGGGATCGATGGGACTCGATGCAGAGCCTTCGAGCTTGGTTCGATCGTCACTTTTACGCTCCGGATCCGGGATCGCGTCAATGAGCGCGCGTGTGTAAGGGTGACGGGGTTCATGGAAGACCGACTTCGACGGGCCAAACTCGACAATGCGGCCGAGATACATCACCGCTATCTTGTCGCAGAGCAGGCGCACGACATTGAGGTCATGCGAGACAAACAGATAGCTCATGCCGCGTTGCTTCTGCAGCTTGGCGAGAAGGTGCAGGATCAAAGACTGCACCGAGACATCAAGGGCCGAGGTCGGCTCATCCAGCACAAGCAGCTTGGGCTTGACTGCTATGGCGCGCGCAATACCGACGCGTGCTTTCTGACCACCGGACAGTTGATGCGGATAGCGACTGCCGTACTCCCGTGGAAGGCCGACATCGTCCAGTGCGGCAAGCACCATTGCGGAAATGTCTTCCTTTGAACCGCCCACAAGCCGCCTCAAAGGATCAGCTATGGCCTGGAATACGGTGAAGCCGGGATTGAGGCTCTCGGTCGGATCCTGGAAGACGACCTGAATATCGCGTCTGAGCGAGGAGGCGCCAAAGTTCCTGGCGGGGATCTTGCCGATTTCGACGCCTGAGAGCTCTATCTCGCCGACGGTCGGATCGACCAGGCGCGCCAGGACGCGCGCCAGGGTCGACTTTCCGCATCCGGATTCGCCGACCAGGCCGAGGCACTCACCTTCGCCGATCGTCAGATCGACCTCGTCGACCGCGTGCAACATCTTGCGCCTTAGTGTCCCGACGGGAAAGCGCTTCGAAAGGCCACGAACCTTCATCAAGGGAGTATGGGAAACTGTCATAGCGGGTGCCTGCAGCGGACTGAGTGATCATTGCCCAGGGGCGCGAGCGCGACATGCCCGGTTTCGCAATCGGGCTGGCGCCTGTCGCAGCGATGGAGAAACCGGCAGGAAGGGAGGTCGCGCGTGAGGTCGGGGAGACTGCCGGGTATCGAAGACAGGTCCTCAAGCTCGGTATGAGCAGTCGGCGTGGCGGCGAAAAGCCCTTTTGTGTAGGGGTGCGCAAAATGTGCCCGAAGCTCATTGGCGGGTGCCATCTCAACCATATGGCCAGCATGCATAACGACGATGCGGTCACAATATTCTCCGGCGAGAGCCAGATCGTGGGTGATCAGGATGGAGGACATCCTTGTCTCTCGGACAAGATCGCGCATGAGATCCATGACGACGGCCTGGGTCGTGACATCGAGGCCTGTGGTCGGCTCATCTGCGATCAGAAGGGACGGCGAGCAGGACAGCGCCATTGCGATCATCACCCGCTGGCACATTCCGCCCGAGAGCTCGAAGGGATAGGCATTGTAACGTCTTTCCGGGTCGGGAATGCGCACCTTTTCCAGTGCCGCGATGGCAGCCGCCCGGGCATTCGAGCGGGTCACGGGGCCGTGCCGCCTCAACACGTCCTCGATCTGCCTGCCGACCTTCATGATCGGATTGAGGGCCGTGCGCGGGCTCTGGAAGATCATCGACAGTTCGCGCCCGCGGATGGAGGCAAGCGGCGAGTTCGGTCCGGCAAGGTCGATACCACCGAATTCGATGGCATCGGCCTTGATTTCGGCATTCTCGTCGAGAAGTCCCATCAGTGCGTAGGAAAGGACGGATTTCCCGGAACCGCTTTCACCCACGATGCCGAGCACTTCACCCTTGCCGAGAGAGAAGCTGACGTCGTCGAGCACCTTGACCGTGCCGGATCGCGTTTTGAAGCTGACACTGAGGTTTTTGACTGAGAGCAAAGGGACGGTCATGTGCGTCTCCTTGGATCGATGATATCCCGGAGGCCATCACCGATGAGGTTGAAGCAGAAAACGGTGATGACGAGGGCCGCGCCCGGAAAGACAAAGGTCCACCACTCGCCCGAGAAAATGTAGGACGCGCCTTCAGACACCATGATCCCCCATTCTGGCGTCGGCGGGCGCACGCCGAGGCCGATGAAGGAAAGGCCTGCCGCATTCAGGATCGCCCAGCCGAGATTGAGAGAACCCTGGACCATCATTGTCGGCAGAATGTTCGGCACGATGTGAAAGGTCAGCAGCCGTAACGAGCGGTTGCCACCCATTCGGGCTGCCTCGACGAATGTCATATCGCGCCGGACATTGACCTCGCTGCGCGCAAAGCGCGAGTAAAAGGGCAGGTTGATGATCGCCGTTGCCAGCACGATGTTCTCGACGCTGTTGCCGAGCGCAGCAACGATACCCATCGCCAGGACAAACAGCGGGAATGCCATGATCGTGTCCATAACGCGCCCGATGATTGCGTCGATCCAGCCGCCGAAATAGCCGGCGATTGCCCCTGTCCCCGTTCCGATGATGAAGGAAAGCGCAACGGCACCGATTGCCATCCCGATATCCAGTCGCGTGGCGATGGCGACGCGGCTGAGGATGTCACGGCCGAGCGCGTCCGTGCCGAACAGGTGCGTCAGGGTCGGCGACTTCAACGCCGCAGATGTGTCGACGGCCAGTGGATCATATGGAATGAGCCATGGAGCGAGGATCGAGATAATGACAAAGAGCAGCAGGATGATCGCCGCGGCCAGCGTCAGCTTGTTTTCCGCGGCCATATGGCGGGCATCACGCCAGAAGGTGCCGGCATGGGTGTTCGAAGAGACTGCGTCAACCATCGTAGCGAACCCTCGGATCGATAGCGGCAGCCGCGAGGTCGACCACCAGATTAAGCAGGATGTAAAGGATGGCCATCATCAGCACGAAGCCTTGGACCGCGGCGTAATCCGAGGTGATGACTGCATTGACTGCATAGGCGCCGATGCCCGGCCAGGCGAAGACCTGCTCGACGAGCACGTTGGCGCCGAGCAGAAAGGAAAAGACCATGCCAAGGATGTTGATGACGGGGAGCATGGCGTTGCGCAGGCCGTGTCCATAAATCACCTTTGTGCGTGAGAGGCCCATCGCACGTGCGGTACGGCAGAAATCACTCGAGAGCGAGGCCAGCATCGATGCGCGGGCGATGCGCGCAATCGGTGCCAGCGCAAACAGGCCAAGCGAAATCGAAGGCAGCACCAGTTGTGAAAGGGATGCGCAGAAGGCAGAAACGTCGCCGGCAAGCAGTGTATCGATGAGATAGAGCCCGGTGATGGTCGGCGGCACTGTAAAATAGGTGTCGTTCAGCCGTCCGAGCGGCTCAGGTGCGATGCCAAGTTTGAAATAGAAGACATAGACAAGGCCGAGCGCAACGAAAAACGTCGGGAAGGCAGCGCCGACGGAGACAATGATGCGACAGAGGTGGTCGATCATCTTTCCGGGCCTTGTTGCAGCGGCGATGCCAAGCGGCAAGCCGATGAGCATTGCGAAGATGAGTGCACAGAGCGTCAGTTCGATCGAGGCGGGAAGCCGCGTTACGAGGTCCTGGAAAACAGGCTGGCCGCTGGATAGCGACATCCCAAGGTCACCATGCAGCACGCGGCTGACATAGTCACCGAACTGAAACCAGAGCGGTCTGTCCAGTCCGAGTGCCGTGCGGATCTGCGCTATGCTTTCCGGCGTTGCCGAAGAACCCGCATAGTAGGCCGCTGGATCGCCCGGCAATGCGCGCGCCAGCACGAAGGTCACGATCACGACACCGATGACGCTTGGAATTGCCGTGGCAATTCGCTTTGCAAAACTGAGGACTATCTTCAAGGGCTCAATCTCCGCGCCGGTTCGGGCGCATGGTCGATCCGGGAATTCGGTCGGGAGCCGAACCGGAATTCGGCTCCCTCGTTGCGTTCTATTCTTTCGAGATCGACTTCAGGTCGAGATGCGTGTGGAACCAATAGACATAGCCCTTCACGTTCTTCTGCATCGCGATGTCAGAGTAGAGGTGGGCAACCGGAACACGCGGCACATCATCCATTGCTATGCCGTTCATCTTGGTGATGATCGCATCATAGGCTTTCGGATCGCTCTCGAAGCGCGCCTGGTCGATCAACTTGTCCAACTCCGGGTTCGAATAGTTGGCGGTGTTGAAGACGCTGTTATTCTTGCCGTCATAGGTCCAGAAGTAGAAGTACTCCGGATAGTCGAGCCAGCCGTAGAAGTAGTTTATGTCCATGGGCATGCTCTTTGAGCCCATCTTGGCGAACCATTCGGAGCCCGGTACCTTGTGGATCTCGATGCTGATGCCGATCTTTTTGAGCTGTTCCTGAATGAGCAGTGCCATCGGCTCCTGAACAGTCGTCTGGCTCATGTCGATGTAAAGATCCGTTTTGAAGCCGTCGGCATAGCCGGCCTCCTTCAGAAGTGCCTTGGCCTTATCGAGATCGGTGTTGTATTTCGACGCCACCGGCCACTTCGGCGCGTATGGGGCTGACGGATCGGCGCCGAAGAGCGGTTCGCCGCGCTGATAGAGCGCCTGCTTCATGATGCTGTCGTAGGGGAGGGCGTAGGCAATCGCCTGGCGTACGCGCTTGTCGTCGAATGGCTTCATCGTCACGTTAAGGTCAACGTTGAACTGTTCGTTCTGCATCAGCGTGCCGATGACGTTGACCTTTCCTGCGGCTGCAAGCTCGGCATAATCTTTCGGAGGCAGTCCGACCGATACGTCCACATCGCCCTTCTCAAGCAGGGCGCGGCGAGTGCCCGGCGATGCGATCTCGCGCAGGACGACACGCTTCAGCGCCGGCGTCGGGCCAGACTTCCAGTTGTCGAAGCGGTCGAAAACGATCCGGTCGCCGCTTTTCCAGCTTCCTACCTTGAATGGGCCGCCGCCGGCATCGTTCAACGAAGTCCACTTCAACGCCCAGGGATCGTCGGTCGTCGCATGCTGCAGGGCAAGTTTCTTGTTGACGACGTAGGGAACGGGGACAGCCAGATCCGGCAGGGTCAGCTTGTCGGCGACGGGGAGGGTAATCTTGAAGGTATGGGTATCAACGACGGAGAACTGCTTCGGATCGGTCAGCGAGCCGGCCGCCATCTGAACCGTCGGAAAGCCGCCGACCGAAACGGCACGGTCAAAGGACCATTTCACATCATCGGCGGTAACGGGTGAACCGTCGTGAAAGCTTGCATCTTCGCGGAGATGGAAGATCAGGGTCTTGCCGCCGTCCTGGATTTCCCAGCTTTTGGCAAGCTCCGGCTGGATCTTGGTGGCATCATACATCACCTTCCCATCGGGCAGGGTTTTCGTACCGTGGGTGATCAGGCGATCGTAAAGCTGCCAGGATGCCATCTGCGCGAATTCGTTTGCAGCGGGAGCCATGGCGTCGAGGGAGTTCGGGCCGTGTTCGGCGACCTCGATCAGGACGTCCTTCGGGGTTTCGGCATGGGCAATGCCATGGAGCAGACCGAGCGACAGGGTCGCTGCAATCCAGAGTGACGTATGGGAGCGGTAGGCTTGCATGCGAGCGATCGCGAATTTGCTTATGGCCATGGAGGCGACACCTTCTGCTAATGTGGCGGACATGACAGGCTTTGCAAGCAATATGCCAATTTCTAATTCATTGATTATATTATATATCTTTACAAAGTGCATTATTTATGTAATTATATGCATGCTTTCAATATGGCCAGAATGCTTGATTTTTGAGCATGCAAAATGCTTGCTCGATGACCAGTCAGTTCGATATCAGTGAGACGGATACGGGTGAGAACATTCGGGGAAACAGTCATGGATGACGACGATGATACGCCTTCGCCAGCACCTTATGCGGTGGCGATAAAGCGCGCGTCCCTCCATCATCACGTCGTCGACAAGCTTCGCGAAATGGTCAGTCGTGGCGACTTGCCTGCTGGCGAGCGGCTGAACGAAGTTGCCCTTGCCCAGGCGATCGGCGTTTCGCGCACGCCCATGCGCGAGGCGGTGAAGCTCCTTGCGTCAGAGGGGCTGCTTGAGTTGCTGCCGGGTCGCGGAGCACGCGTGCGCCAGTTTTCTGCCGAAGAACTGTTCGACGTGTTTGATGTGCTTGGCGCTCTCGAAAGGCATGCCATCGAAATCGCTGTTTCGAAGCTGACGCCCAAGGCGTTGACCGAAATCGAGCGTCTGCACAATCAGATGGGCGAGGCCTACGCGAAGCGGAACCAGAAGAGCTATTTCAAGGCTAACCAGAAGCTTCATGCTCTTATTGTCGATCTTGCGGGCAATCCGGCCTTGTCGAACACCCACATGACGTTGACGAAGCAGTCGGTCCATAATCGCCACGAGACACTGATCTCGGAACAGCGCTGGAAAGAGTCTGTTGCCGAGCATCAGGCGATATTCGAGGCGATCGTCAAGGCCGACGCTACCCTTGCAGGCCTGCTGATGCTTGATCATAGCCGAAAGACCGGGGCGGCTGTCGTCGACGCCGCCCGTGCTGCCAATGAAATCCGGGCGAGTAACAGAAAATGAGCGAATTCGACTTGATCATTGCCGATGGCACGGTCGCGACGGCGGCTAACGTTTTTGCAGCCGACATCGCCGTCAAGGATGGCAAGATCGTTCAGATCGGCCAAAACCTTACCGGCAGCAAGCGCCGCATCGATGCTTCAGGCAAGTTCGTGCTGCCCGGAGGCATCGACAGCCATGTACATATTTCCCAGCCTTCCGGGGAAGGGATTGTCATGGCAGATGATTTCGAGAGCGGCACGCTATCCGCTCTATTCGGGGGCAACACAACGATCATGCCATTCTGTTTGCAAGAGAATGGACAGTCAATGCGGGAAGCGTTGACGGCCTATCACGCTCTTGCCGACGGCCAATGCTATACGGATGTCAGCTTTCATCTGATCATCTCGGATCCGACCGCATCGGTTCTCGGTCAGGAACTGCCGGCGCTTGTTGCCGATGGATACACTTCCCTCAAGGTCTTCATGACCTACGAGGGTCTGCGCCTGAACGATGCTGAGATTCTAAAGGTGCTGGACGTCTCGCGCGAGACGGGCGCCACCGTCATGGTCCATTGCGAAAACGAGGACGCGATCCTGTTCCTGATCGCAAAGCACGAGCTTGCCGGCGACGTGGCACCCCGCGCGCATGCCTCGACGCGTCCGATTGCCGTCGAGTGTGAAGCGACACATCGCGCGCTGTCACTGGCGGAGGTCGTCGATGTGCCGATCGTCATCGTCCACGTATCCAACGGCGAAGCCATGGACGAGATCGCAAGGGCGCGTGCGCGAGGCGTGAAGGTGGTAGGGGAACCGTGCCCGCAATATCTGGTGCTAACTGCCAAGGATCTTGATGGCATGGATTGGGAAGGCGCCAAGATGGTCTGTTCGCCGCCGCCGAGAGATGAGGCTGCACAGGCGGACTGCTGGCGGGGGATTGAGACGGGTCTATTCGATCTCTTTTCGTCGGATCACTGCCCGTTTCGTTATGATGACCCGCAAGGCAAGCGCAATCCAAAGGGCTCTGTCAATTTCCGGCATATTCCAAACGGAATTCTGGTCGGCAAGAAGGGGCAGGGCAAATATCGCCCAGCAACCACGCGCCCCGTTGGAATTCGCGGCCAGGCATAAAGCGACATGACAATGAAACTGAAAATCATCGCCGGCCCCTTCACCTTCGATGCAAAGCTTGAAACCGAGAAGGCGCCGAAAACCTGCGAGGCATTCCTTAAACAGATGCCGCTCAGCGGAAAGATCGTGCACGTCCGCTGGTCAGGTGAAGGTGTGGATACCGTTGGGCAATTACGAATTTGGCGTGAGCTATGAGAACCACACCAACCATCCGGCACCTGGCCACATCATCCTTTATCCCGGTGGCATCAGTGAAACCGAAATCCTGATTGCCTATGGCGGTGTCGGTTTCTCGTCCAAGATGGGCCAACTTGCCGGCAATCACTTTATTACGATTACCTCGAATTTGGATCAGCCTGCAGAACTTGGGAAGATGACACTATGGCAAGGGGCGCAAAGGATAAAGTTCGAAGTAGCTTAATCTTCTGCGCTTATTTACGGGGTCGGTAGTTCGGTTCCCTTCAATCAGAACTTAGGCCAAGTGGCGTGGACCTCCAAGGATAGGTTACTCGCTTAAGATTACGTGACTACTCTCGTGAAAAGAGGCAAATGAACATCAAGATCGTGCGCGGCTAAATCAATGATTTTATTGATAAAATACAAGAAAAGCGATCGAAGACAATCGTAGAGTCTGCTGCTCGCGGGGGAAAATAGCAGAGCGTCGGGAGTCTGTCACAATCAGCGCGTCCGGCAGACGCTCGTCTGCAACGCGCACGGTTTCATAGTACATCCGACTCAGCTCCCGGTAAAATTCACGATGCTCTCACTATCCATGAAAGCCGGCAACCTGCTTCGGTATGAGGAAGCGTGCGGTCAGGCCGCACAGGAGAACTGTGAACAGCAGGACGAGCGCGACCAGCGCGTTGATGTCAGGCGAAAAACCGAGACGCATCATCGCCCAGAGCCGCACAGGCAGTGTGCTCTGGGTGCCGGTTACGAGGATCGTGATCATCGTCTCGTCGAATGACAGCGCGAAGGCGAGGATCGCACCGCCGGCCATGGCGCTGGAGAGATTGGGCAGGATCACGCGCCAGAACGTCTGCCAGCCGTTTGCGCCCAGATCATAGGAGGCTTCCACCAAAGTCCGGCTCACGGACTGCAGGCGGGTCAGGATCGTCCGGTAGACGATTGCCAGAACGAAAATGGTGTGCCCGATGACGATGGTCACCAGCGATCGATCGAAATTTATCTCGCGAAAGAAGATCAGCAGCGCCAGGCCGCTGATGACGGGCGGCATCAGGAATGGGAGGAAGACGATGAACTGCAAGGCACCGCCACCTGCACGATGACTGTGATAGTAGAGCGCCAGAAGCGTGCCGCAGACAACGGAAAGCACGACGGTGCACAGGCCGACTATCAGGGTGGCACGCAGGGCGGCCAATACGTCGGTGTTTTCAGTCAGTGCGATGTAGGCGGAAAGCGTCGGCGTCGACCAGTCCGCCTGCCCGTGGTTTATGACAAAGAACGACGAAACGATAGGCACGAACAGCGGGCTGTAAAGCAATATGGCGACCAGCGCGGTGATGGCTGCGAGCAGAATGGTGGAAAGGCGCATGCTGTTCATCGGGGCAGTCCCTTCTGGCGGCCGAAGCGCTCGCCGGCCAGGATCGCGGCGATGACGACCACGGCGAGTGCGACAGAAAGGGCTGCGCCAAACGGCCAGTTGAACGCCGTTCCGAACTGGCTGTAGAGAATGCGGCCGAAGGTGAAGCCATTGACGCCACCAACCATCTGCGGTGTGAGGAAGTCGCCGATGGCAAGGACGAAGACGAAACTCGTAGCTGAGGCGACGCCGGGAACGCTTAAGGGAAGCGTGATACGCATGAATGTCTGGATACTGCTTGCGCCCAGATCAGCGGAGGCGCGCAGCAGCACCTGCGGAATTCGCTCAAGCGCCAGGAAGATCGGCAGAATGGCGAAGGGGATCAGGAGCAGCGTCAGGGTGAGGAGGATGGCGTTCATGTTGAATACGAAGAGTGACGAAGGCTTTTCCAGGATGCCCAGTCCCACGAGCATGGTATTGAGAAAGCCGCTCTGTCCGAGGATGCTGCGGATGGCGTAGATCTTGATGACGTAGCTCATGAGAAGCGGCACCATGAGCATCATCAGCATGATGTATCGCCAGCGCCCATGCAGGGTCGTCAGGAAATAGGCGGCGGGATAGCCGAGCAGCACGCAGATGACCGACACGGAAAGGCACAGCACGCAGGTGCTCCAGAATATCGGCAGGAACACCGGCTCGGTGAAGAAGCGGACGTAGTTGGCGACGGTCAGGGTGTAGTTGATCTCCCCGTGGTCGACGCTGAAAAAGCTGTAGGCGAGGAACATCAGCAACGGCGCGACGATAAAGAAGACCGGCAGCGCGAAAGCGAGCAGCGTGACAAGCGCCTGATATCGGCCTGAGCGCCCGTTCATGCCAGCACCAGATGGGATTCGCGCGCGGAAAAGGACAGCGCCATCGTTTCTCCCTGCCGAAACTGGCTTCCTGTGGCGCGGCTGGGGACGCGCAGCCGGAGATGCTGTCCGGCTGCATCGATATGGGCGACGGTTGATGAGCCGCTAAAGGCGCAGTCTCTCACCGAGCCGGAAAAGCGATTGACGCTATCTTCCGCACCTGCAGGGCTCAGCGCTTCGGGACGGAAGACGGCAAAGGCCGCCTGGCCTTCGGCAGCCGCCCGCAGATCCGGCTGGTTTCCGATGCAACAGCTGAGCCGCCCGAGCGGCGTATCAATCGCACGGAAGTCACCGTCGACGACGCCCAGCTTTCCTGGCACCAGGTTGTTCTCGCCGAAGAAGCGGGCGACGAACTCGCAGCTGGGCCTGTAGTAGAGTTCATGCGGGGTTCCAAGCTGGCGGATGCGGCCGGACTCCATGACGCAGATCCGGTCGGCCATGCCTATGGCCTCCTCCTGGTCATGGGTGACAAAAAGGAAGGTCGTCTTGATTTCGCGCTGGATCGATTTCAGGAATTCCTGCATCTGGCGGCGCAATTCCAAATCGAGCGCGGCAAGCGGCTCATCGAGCAGGACGAGGCGTGGCTCGCATATGAGTGCGCGCGCCAGGGCCACGCGCTGCCGCTGGCCGCCGGAGAGCTGCGCCGGATAGCGGTCAGCGAATTTGCCGAGCTGGACCAGATCCAGGGCCTCCGTCACACGGCGCTTTATCTCGGGCCGAGGCCTGCGGCGAATGGAGAGACCATAGCCGATATTGGCAGCAACGGTCATGTGCGGGAAAAGCGCGTAGTCCTGAAAGACGGTGTTGAATGGCCGACGATTGATCGCCACGCGGCTGATATCGCGGTCATCAAGATAGATTGCCCCCGATGTTACCGATTCAAGGCCGCCAATCAGGCGCAATACCGTTGTCTTGCCGGAGCCGGAAGGTCCGAGAACCGTGAGAAACTCGCCATCCCGGATAGCAAGATCGATCTCGTGCAGCACCGGTACCGGGCCATAGCTTTTCGAAACGGCCCGCAGACTGAGCAGGTCCAGAGATTGTGTCATCTTATACTCTCGGTCTGAAGGAAGCGGTGGCCTGGAAGGAGCCGGGCCACCTTATTCAAGAAGAGTCCGTGTTGAGGATCAAGGCGTTGCCTTGACCTCGTTCCAGATATCCGAACGCTTGAGCGGATCTTCGACATTGTCGAGCCAGATCAGCTTGTCATTACCGCCGGCGCTTGCCGTTGCAGTGACCGTGTTGCCGAAGCCGGTCCGTTCCGAGAGCTGCGAGCTGACCGTCTTGGAGATCATGAAGTTGATCCACTTCTCGGCCGCAGACTTGTCGTGGACGCCCTTTGAAATGACCCAGTTGTCGAGCCAGGCCAGCGCGCCTTCGCTCGCATTGATGTAGGCAACATGGGCACCGATGGCCTGGAGGGCCTTGAGCTGCTGCTGGCCGTAGTTGGCCCAGATCAACGCGACGTCGTTGTCCTTGTAGATCTGCTGGGCCTCGTCAGCCGTCGTGTAGAAGCTCAGCACATTGTGCTTAAGGTCAATCAGCTTGGCCTGGACGGCCGCCAGCTGCTTCGCGTCGAGATGGAACGGATCCTGGTAGCCGAGGGTGAGGGCGGTGAAGGACACATTGTGCTCGCCGTTGTCATAGGCGAGCACCTTGCCCTGGTAGGCCGGGTCCCACAGGACCGACATCGATGTCGGCGCCGGCTTGACCTTGTCGGTGTCGTAAATCAGGCCGATCGAGTCGAAGCAGAAGGGAATGCCGTAGACCTTGCCGTCCTTGGTGTCGCCATGCACGGTGGTCAGATCGCGAAAGCGCGGCAGCACTTCCTTCTGGTTCGGCAGCGCATCGACGTCGATCGGCGTTACCAGGTCGGCTGCGATATAGCGCTGGAGCTGGGCGGTATTGACGGCGAAGACGTCGAAATCCTTGCCTTCGCTGCCCTTCATCTTTGCCCATGCTTCATCATCGCTGCCGATGAAGACGACATCGACGCCGATGCCCGTCTCTGCGGTAAATTCCTTCACCCAGTCCTTGTCGGCATAGCCATCCCAGGCCATGACGCGGAGATTTTCGGCAAAGGCGGTCGATGCCATCATCGACACGGCAAGGCTGGCGGCGGCCATCCCTGTAAAAAGCGTCTTGAATCCCATTGTCGTTCCCTTTTTTGTTTGGTGTTCAAATGCGATCGGTAAGTGAATTATCGCAGTGGTCGTGTGACGGTCACCAGACCGGCTGGGGACCTCCGTTCGACCCGGTTGTGAAACGGCTTTCCGAATAGGTTTCCCTCGATCTCATACCCAGCCCCCATCGACGATGAACTGTTGGCTGGTGCACATGGCGCTGTCGTCGGCGGCGAGAAACAGGGCCATGCGCGCGATGTCGGAAGGCTGCAGGCGATCGGGAAGGCATTGCCGTTCCTCGATTTGGCGTTCGCCGGCTGGCGTCAGCCAAAGGCGCATCTGCCGCTCGGTCATGACCCAGCCCGGCACCATGCAATTGACGCGGATCCGCTCCGGCCCCAGTTCCCGCGCCAGGGCACGCGTCATGCCGTAGACAGCGGCCTTGGCCGTGACATAGGCCGGGCAATCAGGGTCACCGACCATCCATGTGATGGAGCCGAAATTGATGATCGAACCGCCGCCAAGGGCCTTCATATAGGGACGCACGGTCTGCGCGGCGAAAAACTGATGGCGCAAGTTTACGGCCATGCGATCATCCCAATAGGCGACGGTCACGTCTTCCGTCTGGTGGCGATCATCGCTGCCGGCATTGTTGCAGAGCACCTGGATCGGGCCGCTCCGCTCGGCGGCCTCGGCAACCGCTGCCTTCAGGGCCTCGATATCCCTGATGTCGCAGGGGATGAAAAGCGGTGGGCGATCCCCATCAGCCGCGATCGCGTCGACAAGCTTGCGCGACGGTTCCTCGGCGATGTCGACGAACGCCACATGGCTGGCCTGGGCACAAAAGTGCCTGACCAGGCTTTCGCCGATGCCGCCGCCGCCGCCGGTGATAAAGATGCTTTTGCCCTTGAGGCTTGGATAGCTGGCAAAATTGATCGGCTGGTTGCTCATCATGCGTTCCGCCTAATGGGAGTTACGGGGGATGCCGGCATCGCGGCGGCCGACAAGGAAATCGAAATCGCAGCCGGTATCGGCCTGCGTGACCTGTTCGACATAGAGGCTTTGGCAGCCTCCACCTGTCCTTTCGGAACAGCGACAATCCCGGCCCTGTAAACCTCGGACAGATAGGCCGAGTAGTTGATTGAAAGGCCGATGACGCCGGCCATGAAAGGGTTTAGGCGGATGCCGAAAGCCTGAAGAACGAAATAGATATAAAACAGCTGCAGAAGCGCCGGAGTGCCGCGGATGATTTCGATGTAGGCGGAAGCAAGGACCCGCAGCAGCTTCGAACGCCCGACCTTGGCCAGAGGCTGCAGAAGCCCGCAAGGCAGGCTGATGGGCATGACGCACATCGTCAAGTTCAAGGCTGGTGCTCGTTCCCCGCACGAGATCGGGCAGGTAGTCACTGAAGCCATCGAAATTGAACATGTCCGAGAATGTCGTCACGTAAAAGCTTTCTGAAAAGCCGGGCGACTGAAAGGTGCACCCGTTCCCCAGGATGCCCTCAGTTCTTTTCCGGGATGTCTGTCAAAATTGTTCTGTTATACGGAACGCCGTTCGGTTATACGGATGATAGGGGTGTCTTCGTGGGTTTGTCAACTGTCGTCGTTGCAGGTCGGCGTGCGTCTTGCTGTGCCGTCAGCGGCCGTGCCGCTCGCTCAATCAAGCGTCAGGAATGTTCGCGCCAAGCAATCGGCTGATCTTGTCGGCACACGCCCGTACGGCGCGGCCGAGATCATGCATGTCCTCCAGGCTGCGCCCGCCCTTCATGCTGGTGACGCTGATGGCCGCAACGCCATCGCCGCTGCGGTCGGTGACGGCAGCTGCCACGCATATGACGCCGAGATTGTCTTCCTCGTCGTCGAATGCATAACCGCGGTCGGCGACGTCAACGAGGTTCTTCACAAGCTCGGCAGGTTCGGTGATCGTATGTTCGGTGCGGCTCGGCATGCCTATCCGCTTCAGGATCTGAAAGACGCGGGCCGGTGGCAGCAAGGCCAGCAAGGCCTTGCCGACACCCGAGCAATGCGGCAATTCCCGGGTGCCCAGCGAGCCGGCCAGCCGGAATATACCCGGCGCATCGACACGGCTGATGGCAACCGCGTAGCCATCGTCAAGGACGGCAAGGCGAGATGTGAGCCCGGTTTCCTGGGTCAGCTGCTGCAGCAGCGGCATGGCGATCTGCGTGATGCCGGTGTTGGCGGCGGCGCGATCACCCAGATGCACCAGCGCCAGTCCGAGCCGGTAACGTCGTGAACCCCCGAGCCGTTCATCGGTGATGAAACCGCGCGCGAGCAAGGTCTGCAGCAGGGTAAATGCGGTGCTTTTCGACACCCCGATACTGTCGGCCAGTTCTGCGACAGTCATTCCCTCGGCGCTGTGTTCACCCAGGACATGGAGGATATCGAGCGCGCGGCTGACGCTGCGAAGTGCGTATTTGTCGTCGGTCTTGGCCGTTTCTTCTTTCACGGAAGCCTCGTTGAACGGGTGGGATGCAGGCCAGTCGGCCCTGCAGTTGACAGGTCCGCTCCAGCGCTCTATCGTTTGTATAACAGAACGTCGTTCGGTACAACAGAACAATTTGGGTGTGAGCTTAAAATGTTCGCTTATTTCCGCGGCTGATGTCCTGCGCGTTGAGGCTTCCGGCTTCATCACTAATCAATTGCCTGCCGTCTCATCGGGCTGGTGCCCGTCCCAAAACCTTTGAGATCCGCCGCCTTCCTCGAGAAGGCGATAGTGATCGACCAAACCACGGAGAGCCCAAATGCGCCTCGTTCAGTTCACCAATAGACGCGGCGAGCGGCGTGTCGGCGCCGTCGGTGCTGATGGCGAACTTCGTCTGACCACACGCGAGCACACCGTTTACGATCTGGCGCAGACAGCCATCTCCTCGGGTATCAGTCTGGACGAGGTCGTCTCCGGCCAACTCGGCGACGAACGCGAAGACTACGACGCCATTGTCGCAGAAGGGCGGATCCTGCCACCGCTTGACCACCCGGAACCGGCGCGCTTCCTGATCACGGGTACCGGTCTCACCCATCTCGGCAGCGCTGATGCCAGGGACCGGATGCATGACCTTGCTCACGGCCCCGAAGCCGAGATGACTGACTCTATGAAGATCTTTCAGATGGGTCTCGACGGCGGAAAGCCGGCGGAAGGCGAGATCGGCGTGCAGCCGGAGTGGTTTTTCAAGGGGGTTGGCACCTGTGTTGTGCCGCCGGAAGCGCCGTTGCCCTTGCCATCCTTTGCCCTGGCCGGTGGCGAGGAAGCCGAGATCGTCGGTCTTTATCTGATCGGCCCGGATGGTACGCCCTGGCGCCTCGGTTTTGCGATCGGCAACGAGTTCTCGGACCAAGTGACGGAAGCGCAGAATTATCTTTATCTGGCGCATTCCAAGCTCAGGGCTTGCTCCTTTGGTCCTGAAATGCTTGTTGGCACCTTGCCGCAAAATGTTGAGGGCCGGATCCAGATTCTGCGCGACGGCGCATCGATCTGGCAAGGTGAGTTCTTGAGCGGCGAAGCGAATATGTCGCATTCGATCCAGAATCTGGAACATTATCATTTTCGTTATGAGATGTTTCGCCGCCCAGGCGACCTGCATGCCTATTTCTTCGGCGCAGCGATCCTCAGTTGCGCCAATGGCGTGACAACGGTGGCAGGGGATGTCTTTGAGATAGACGTTCCTGTCTTTGGTCGGCCGTTGCGCAACGCTATGATATCGTCAGAGCCTGTCACGGTCAAAGTACGACAACTCTGAGGAAGAGCTTCGAGCGGTTAAGAGTTTCTACGATTGGCCGCTTGAGACAATGGTGATTTCCAAGGGCGATGTCATGTCATCTGCCCTTAGGGATATTGAGCCTGACATGTAGGAGGTTGCGACCGGCGAAACTGCCAGAGTTTATGAGCAAAGGCTCGCGGGTGGGTAAATGAAACAATGCGACATCGCCGAACGCCGCAATGTCCGGCGGAAAATTCTATCATAGTTGACAGCGTTAGCGTGCCACGTCTCACTTGAAACTGGATGCCTTTCCCAGCAGTCATCAGCTGGTTCCAATCAAACAATTTGACTGATCGAAAGATAACGCCATTGCTCGACGAGGCCCATTTCGAGATTTGGATTTTAGTCGTGTCATCGACCGCGCTAAAACGCATTGGGTTATCAGGCTAATCTTGAGCTAGGCTTCCGTCGCAACAACTATCTAACTGCGACCGCACGGGTGAGGCGTCAAGTGCCTTAAGGAAATCAAGTATCCAAGGTACTTACGAAAGCAAGGCCCCCGGTTTAATTCCCATCAAGGCGATTGGTCGGACTTACCGTGTGCCTGCGTTATTCAGGAAAATCCGTCAGAATGACCTTCCCAGACAACCCGCCCGCCTCCATCCGGCGATGGGCGTCCGATGTAGCCGTGAGCGGATATACCGCTCCTATGACCGGCTTGAGCACTTGTCCTACCGGTATTGCCAAGTTGTTTGAGGCTGGTCGCGTGCTATTACGGGGCGGCTATTTTACGCCGCCATTCAGCGGTGTACTCGGCCCACAGGCCGAATGCGTCAATCCGCGCATAGCGGTATGAAATGGCGGTAAGACTGTCGCGGCGAGCGCGGAAGATCGTATTGATTTGGTCATGGGCTGACAGGAAGCGTTGCACCTGACGAGGCGATTTGAACCGCCCCATGATCTTCTCGCGTTTTCGGGTCAACCGGTGCGAGTTTTCAATTCTGTTGTTCACGCCCTTATGCGCCCGATGATCGGCATCCGGCGCCAGGGTCTGTATAAGCTTGACATAGCTGCCAAGCTTGTCCGTCACGACGACGCGCGGCTCGCCAAATTGCCTGACCAGTCCGGAGAAGAAACGCTTGGCCGCCTTGGTGTTGCGGCGCCGCTGAACCAAGATGTCGAGCATATCGCCATCCGCATCGATCGCCCGCCAGAGCCAGAACTTCTGTCCGCCGATTGCAATGACGGACTCATCCATATGCCACTTGTCATTTGGCTTGGGGCGGTCCCTGCGAATGCAGGTGGCAAAATGGCGGTCAAAGCGATTAATCCATAATCGGACAGTTTCCCGGCTGACGATCACGCCGCGTTCAGCAAGCAGGTCTTCCACATCCGCCGTGCTCAGCGAAAACCGGTAATAGGCCCCCACCGCATAAGCAACAATCTCACGCGGAAAGCGAAACCCCTTCAGCCGGGGAAAAAGGCGCGGCAATTTCATTGCGCGTCGATACCTGACACGCCAGCCTCAAACAACTTGGCAGTACCGCAGCAACATCGTCATGCTCGTTTGGGGCGTGTGGAGGTCAAATCGATGCCTTTTGCAGTCTGTGCTCGATCTCTTCTAAGAAGCCGGGCAGAGGGTACCAGCTGGAATGGACGAGATGGAGCGCGCCGTTGACGGTCGAGAGGCCAATGGTTTGCTCGCCATCATGGCCTCGAAGGACGACAGGAGCCCAAAGAGCCTCGATCGTCAGATTTCCGATCGATGAGGAATAAGGAAGCTGCCCAAGATTGGAGACAAGCATGGTTTCGGAGAAGGCGTCTGCGTTGAAACGAGCGCCTTCAGCTTCATCCATGTCAGTCGACATTGCATCATAGACCGCACTGAATACGGGCGCTCCGCCTTCTAGCGTCTTAAGCGGAAGTAAGGAAGCAGTGACGGACCTAGCCATCTCCCACGCATCGTCAGGCGCGTTGGGTTCGATCAACGTTGTAGCTTTGGCTATTGCAACAACGCACTCGTCGTTTAGCTCCAGTAGCTTGCGAAGGTCCACCGGAGAGAAGATGCTTACCGCACCGTCGCGCCACGTTGGGTCAATACTGCGCCCTGCCAAAGTTGCTGTGGCACAAACGATACCGTGTATGGTGGTCCGTTCAAGACGAGCACGCTCGCGAAGTAGGCTAGTCGTTTCGGGTTTGAGGATGAGGCTTGTGACGTGCACAGGCTTTTTCAGGCATTCGACAGCCAGCGTGTGCGAGAATTTCTTGCCAGGCGCCGATGATGGCCGTGTAGGAACACCCAATTTCTGGTCGATCGAGCGCGGGAATTCATAGGGATCCAGTCGCTGCCCCGAAATTGCCGAAAGTAAATCGCGCAGCATAAAGATTGATGACAAGCCATCAGCAATCGCGTGATGGGTGACCAGCAGAATGAACGACTTCTCAAGCTCATGGATCAACACCACGCGAGCAAGCGGCCCCTTCGTCGGATCAAACAGCGTACTGATCTCACGTTCCGCTTCTCTCTCCCATGTTGTTCCAGAAGGCGCGACGCGCAGCGGGATGGGGCGTCGGGAGCATCTGTGGAAATGGGGTACTCGCTGTCGCGTGGAATCGATCGAAACAGATAGCATTGGATGACGTGCCTGCAATGCATCCACAGCCGCCCTCCAATCAGTCACGAGAGTTCGTCCCTTTATCTCTGCGACGATACAGAAATGCTTGGGACAACTATGATCGAAGAGCCAGAAGAACTCCTCAATGACGCCCAGCGGTCGCACCACGTCGAAATCAGTATCCAAAACGCTATCCTTTTCATTCTAATCATTTGATTTTATCGGCTGTCAGGAACTACTTGGATCGAAGTTGACCCAGTGAAGCCTCTTCGCCGAAAGGCGACCACGTTTGGGACATGGCGCCTGATACAGCGCCGCCCTCCATCGGGTGCGCGATCACAAATTCACTGTAGAGGACACGCGGCTCGCTCACTGTCGTGACCCAAAGCGCTCCTGAATAATCGCCCAGTCTCAGTCGGTGGCATTCCAGTCACACGCAAACGGCGGATTGACGAAGCGTTGGTCCTTGGGGAGGGAGGCTATCAAGGAGACGTCTTCGTCATCCAGCCGGATCGATGCTGCATCGAGATTTGCCTTTTGAGTTTCGGTTCGCGCAGCCTTCGGGATCGCGATCACCCCTTCCTGGCCGAGGAGCCATGCGACAGCGACTTGCGACCCGCTAACATTGTGTTTCAGGCCAATCGACTGCAGGATTGGGTCGCTCGCCGCGCGGCCCTGCGCCAAAGGGGCATAAGCAGTCAGCGCAATTCCCTTGGTGCGCAGGTACTGAAGCATCGGCGCTTGCGACAGATACGGATGGTACTCGATCTGATGAACTGCGATCGGAACCTGTATGTCTTCCACAACGCGCCGGATCATTGGCATGTTGAAATTGCACACGCCGATCGCTCTCGCATAGCCATGTTCACGAAGACGCGCCATCGCAGTCAGGGTTGAGGCTATGTCCATGTCGGCCGATGGCCAATGCACGAGAAAAAGATCGACATAGTCCATCTTCAGCTTTTCGAGGCTTGTAGCAAAGGCTCGCTGCAAAGCTTCCGGCGCCAGTTGATCGTGCCAGACCTTGGTCGTGACGAAGAGTTCGCGGCGATGAATGCCCGAGCCTGCGATTGCGGCACCGACCGCCGCCTCATTTTCATACATTGCCGCGGTATCAATATGCCGATATCCGAGCGAAAGCGCGGTTTCCACCGCCGGCTGCGCGCTGACGCCCGGCATCCGGAACGTTCCGAGGCCAAGACGAGGTATCGTCACGCCCTGCGTTTCGATTGTGTCCATTGGATATTCTCCTTCCACAACAAAGCTGGAGACGCAGGCGGAAGAACCCCCTGCATCCTAATCGCTCTATCAGGCGCGATCGTCGGTGCTGTCACCGGCAACGAGTGCGTCTACGACCTGCTGCAGCGAGGTATTTCCCTTTTTCGCGAGGCGGCCGCTGTCCTTGAACTCGATCCAGCTTTCATTGAAGCCGTCGAGCATGCGAATACGCGGCGTCGGGTTCTTCATCCCTTGCGAGCGGAACAGGTCCTCCCAGGTTTCGCGGTTGACAACCTCGACCTTCACCGGCCTCTTGAGCGCAACTTCGAACGCTTGCGCGAGGTCATTTGGCGATACACGCTGAGCAGCCTCCAACTCGATGACCCGTTTTCCGGTCCAATCCTGCTGGATTAGTTCTCCCGCCAGGATCCCGATGTCCTTCGTTGCGATCATCGGGAACTTTTTGTCCGCGGGCTGCAGGAAGCTGTAAAGAATGCCAGTGTCGCGGGCCGCGCCTACGTCCCAAAGTGCATTTTCCATGAACCATGCGGGCCGGAGGAAGGTGACACGCAGGTCAAGTTCGTCGAGGGCTTTTTCCAGCATCGTGCGCTGGGACAGCAGATTGTCCTCTTTCGCGTCTGCGCCGATCGTCGACAGGCAGAGGACTTTTTTCGGGTGTGCGGTCTTTAGAGCGGCGACGACACTGTCGACCACCTTTTGCGCCTCGGGATAGCCAGGCTCGGGGTCGAACTCGGACGGCGGAAGAATGAATACGGCTTCGGCGCCGGCAAAGGCCGCCGACAGCGCCTTTGCATCTTCCATCTCGGCTAGAGCAACCTCGCAGCCGAGAGCGGCCCACGATGCGCCCTTGGCCTGATCGCGAACGATCGCACGGACGGCCTTGCCGTTTGCAAGCAGGGTCCGCGCGAGCGCGCCGCCGACTTTGCCGGTGATTCCAGTGATAGCGTACATGTCTGATTTTCCATTCAGAAAGAGGAGAGATTAAGCGAGGCCGTCATAGAGCCCGCGTTCGAAGTCGCCGTAGAGAGCAACGACGCGGTCGTCATAGAAGGGAAGGAGCTGCGTAAAGAGGGATCCGGTAACCTTACGGACGGGATCGATCCAGAAGTAGCAATTGAGCAGTCCGGCCCAGGACACGCTTCCCGCAGAGCGGCCGTGCGGGCCCGCCTCAGTGTTGATGTCGAAGGAGTAGCCCCATTTGTGCTTCTGATCCGGAAACTGATCGAAGCTGTTCGAGTAGGCCGGTGCGGCCGACTCCATCTTGCGAACATTCAGATCCCCGATCTGATTCTGCATCATCATCGCGACGGTCTCAGGCTTGAGGATCTGAACCCCGTTCAACTTGCCTCCATGGAGCAATGCCTGAAGGAGCATCATGTAGTCGTGCGGGGTGCTGTAGGCGCCGCCACCGCCCATGAAAAATTCCGGCCTCTGAGGCATCTCGAACGGCATCGCTTTCAAGCCGCCGTCAGTCTCTCTGCTGAAGCATGTCGCGACACGGCGCTTCTGCTCGCTGCTGATCAGAAACCCCGAATCCTTCATTCCAAGTGGCGCGAAAATGTTCTCGCGAAAATAGACTTCCAACGACTGATCGCTAACAGCTTCGACCAGCTTGCCAGTCCAGTCCATGCTGATGCCGTACTGCCAGCGCTCCCCCGGCTCGAATTCGAGCGGCACATTGAAGGCGGCGTTCTGGCAGGTGGCGATATCGGGTAAGCCGGTGGCGGTCTCGTACCGCACTATCACATCACTCCAGTTCGCATAAGTGTAGCCGGAGGTATGCGTCAGAAGGTGATGAACCTTGATTGAGTTCCTGGCGGGACGCAGCTGTGGCTGACCGTTGGCATCAAAACCCACCAGCACCTTGGGTGCAGCAAGCTGCGGCAGGTATTTCGACGCTGCATGCAACTGCTTGAGGCGGCCCTGCTCAACCAGTTGCATGCATGCGGTCGCCGTAATCGCCTTCGTCATCGACAGAAGCCAAAAGACCGTGTCAGGCCTCATCGCGGTACCGGTGTCTACATTTGCCTTGCCGAAGAGGCCTTCATAGACGATGCCCTTCTGCGTTGCAGCCATAGCTACTGCACCAGCGACCGTGCGGTCATTGACTGCCTTCTCAATCGCGGCATCGATGGACTTAAACTTCGCATTTTTGAGGCGTGGGCTCTGGCTTGCTGCCTGAACAGCGCTTGCCCCAAGATATGCCGCCGCGACGGCCATGGTGCCGCGCGTCAGCACCGCTCTTCTCGTGATCTCATTCATGATTGTTTGCCTTGAATCCAGACGGATCGCGGGTCTGGTAAACCGCTCGCCTTCGAAAGGCTGACGGTGAATACCTATCAAGAGCCATGGCATGCTAAAAGATCATAATAGTCATATTAAAAATGACAAAAAATCACTGTTATTCCTTTCCGCGGAATGCGAAAGCCTTGTCATGAGTTTCGACGGACGTCTTCTCACTGGGGTGAGTGTATTCTTGGCAGTTGCCGACGCCGGCAATTTCGCCAAGGCCGCGGACGTATTGGGAGTGACCCCTTCCGGCGTCAGCCGGTCAATCGGGCGACTTGAGACGAGGATGGGCGTACGTCTGTTTGACCGCACACCACGTTCCGTCGCGCTGACTGAAGAGGGACGCCTGTTTCGTCTACAGGCCCTACCGCTCGTCGCCGGTCTGGAGGAGGCCGCCGCGACCGCCGCGGGATCGGCAGCTGCGGTCGCCGGGAGGCTGCGCGTATCGATCGACCCTTGGTTCGCAAGGATGGTATTAGCGCCTCAGCTTCCGCGGCTCACCGAAAAATATCCAGATCTGAAAATCGATCTTATGACGACGAACACGCGTGACGATATGATGAGCGGGTTCGATGTGGCTGTCAGATTTGGCTCGACCAATGCCGGGTCACTCATAGCAAGAAAGCTTCTGGATATCCGCGTCATCACTTGCGCAGCCCCGGCCTATCTCGAGAAATTCGGCGAGCCGGTCCGACCGGAGGAAATAAGTGGTCACGAAGTTATTCTGTTCCGGGACCCGGAAACCGGCCGAGCTTTCCCTTGGGAATTTCATCGAGGTGGTGAAGTTGTCAGCGTGAAAGTCGACGGCAGGATAATTTTCGACGACCCATCCGCAGCGATTGCCGCCTGCATGGCCGGTCAAGGTATCTTTCAGAGCCTGGAGATCGGTTTGGATCCCTGGCTTGAAAGCGGCGGACTGAGACAAATTCTCAAAGACTGGTCGGACGAACATTATCCCTTGTATGCGTACCATCCGGCGCGCCATCTGCCACCGGCAAAGGTCAGAGCTTTCCTCGATTTTGTACAGCAGATCGCCAAGGAAAAAGCGCGCGACGGTTAAGCGAAAGACAAGACATTGCCGGGCGGGTGTGAGACGGTTCCTCGTTTCACATAACAAGGTGCCGTCGGAACTGTGGACTCTGTTTTTCAAGCAGATGGATCGAAACATTTGCCCGGGGATACACGGCTGCGGCCGAAAAAGATCCGATGGTCTATGATCTCCACTGGGACGGAGACGAGCGGCTCAACGAATGGTGCGGCATGTTGCGCCAAGCGGAGGACTTGCTGGAGGTGTTGCAGGCGATCATTACCCTCGATGCTTGGAACGAACTTTCCGGCTTCAGCATGCGCCGTGGCTCTTCCGGCTGCCTTGCGCTTCGATCCTGCGGGAGGCCGGCGTCACGTCAGGCGCCTATCTGGTCGCGATCAATCTCGGCCTCAAAACAATTCTCGTCGATCGGCGCCGGCATCGCGATCGCGAATCCAGCACAGGTGTTGGGAGGGCCTGTTCAGCCTGCGCGTCGCATCTGATGGCCTATTCTATATAGCTCGCTTGCAGAGCTATTGGTGCGGAAGCCTCGGATAAGATCCAGCAGGTCGCCAGTGTCGTTGGCGAGAACTTCTGCCGAAGCGGTCGTTTCTTCCGCCATGGCGGCGTTCTGCTGGGTAGCCGTGTCGAGCAGGTTGAGCGCAGAGGAAATCGAGCGCAGGGTCGAATCCTGCTCCTGAGCGCTGTGCGCGATTTTCGAGACGATATCATCGGCGGCGGTGATCTGGCTGGAGATCCGCTTCAGTGCCTCGCCGGTCTTACCGACCATTTGCACACCCTGTTCAACCTGGCCGCTGGAGCGGGCGATCTGCTCCTTAATTTCCTTGGCGGCCGCGGCAGAGCGTTGAGCAAGTTCGCGCACCTCCTGAGCAACGACCGCAAAGCCCTTGCCGCTGTCGCCGGCGCGCGCCGCTTCCACGCCCGCATTGAGGGCCAGCAGGTTGGTCTGGAAGGCGATCTCGTCGATGACGCCAATGATCTTGGTGATCTCGGTGGCCGATTGCTCGATACCGCTCATGGCGGCGATCGCCTGCGCGACAATACCGTCACTCTGGCGCGCTTCCTGACTGACGGACGCCACACGGCTTGCAGCTTCCCGGGCACCCTCCGCCGTCTGGCGAACCGCCACCGTCAGCTCGTCGAGAGCTGCGGAGGTCTCTTCCAGATTGGCGGCCTGACGCTCGGTGCGCTGTGCAAGCTCGTTAGAAGCGCGACGGATCTCTTCCTTGGAAACACTGATATCGGTGCCTTTCAGGTTGACACGGCTCATGGCCTGTTCGAGGCGGGAAAGGGCATCGTTAAAGTTATGGCGCAGACCCTCGTACTTTGGACCCAGATCGGCGCAGCGAACCGTGAGGTCGCCGACAGAGAGCTTCTCGAGCGAGACGCCGATGGTGGCGACCACATGCGCTTGCTCTTCGGCTTCCTTACGCTGGGCATCAAGATTGCGCTGGCGCTCGGCGTCCAGTTCGTGCTGCTGCTCTTCCTGCCGTGCCAGCATAGTGTGGCGCTCGCGCACTTTCTCCTGGAGTGCCTTGGTCGCACGCGCCATCTTGCCCACTTCATTGCCCATGTCGGTGTGGGGAATATCCAGGGTGACGTCTTCATCGGCCACGGCATTCAGCGCATCGTGGATGGCATTGAGCGGACGCGAAATCCCTCGGATGATGAAATAGGCCGCAGCAATCGCCAGCAGGAACGCAAGCGCGGAGCCGCCGACTATTTTGATGGTCGAATATCGGATATCTTCTTTCAGATCGTCCGTGTAAAGCCCTGTAATGATGACGATCTGCCATGGTTCGAAGACTTTGGCATAACTTGCTTTGGAGTAGCTTCGGTCATTCGGGTCCTTGCCCGGCTTCGGGCCGATGAACTCGACATAGCCGCCGCCGGCCCGGCCCAGCCGAACGAGTTCGTCGCGATAGGCAAAGCCACTGGCGTCCTTCACGCCTTTGTTGCTTTGGCCGACACTCGGCGAGGTCGGATGAAATACCAGCACGACATTGTAGTCGTATCCGTAGAAATATCCGTCCGGCTCGAAGGTCATCTTGTTGAGCTGGCCATAAGCCTGCTTCTTGGCTTCATCAAGCGACAATTGGCCCTTCTCGACCCGGCTTTGATAGTCCTTCAGTATGGAGATAGCCGTTTCCACTTGCGTGCGCAGCATTTCATAGCGCTCATGGTAGATGGCCGTCGTTGAGGACCGAATCTGAAGGAATGTCAGGCCTGCGAAAGTCGTTATCATGGCTCCAACCAGCAAAAACAGCTGGAGCGAGATTTTCATGTTCTTCATCGATACCCACCGCGCTGAGTTGCTGTCGTGCCCGTCGCGAAGACTGGGTCACATTGGCAACAATTTCTGCGCCTCCTGCGCATCACCGAACGCAACATGCATCCCAGAGCTAAGATTAGATTCTAAATTTAAATAAAAAAATAACTTGCTTAGATGAGCTGTTGGTTTCCGCTCAAAATTGAGCCGGTTATGGAGTGAACCCCTCGGGCTGGACCCGACGCCGTGCTGTCGGCACGCGTGCTCCGATCCTGGTCGAAGCGAAGGCCAATGCCCGCTGGTCGCTGGACTTTGTGCATGACCAGTTTGCCTGCGGCAGACGCTTCCGCGTCCTCAACATTGTCGATGATGTGACGCGCGAATGCCTGGAGCGATCCCGGACACCTCGATCTCCGGTCGACGTGTCGCTCGAGAACTGACGACGCTGATCGAACGACGCGGCAAGCCAGGAATGGTCGTTTCCGACAACGGCACCGAACTCACTTGGAATGCCATCCTCACCTGGTCGAAAGATCACAAGGTCGAATGGCACTACATCGCGCCGGGAAAGCCGATGCAGAATGGCTGTGTCGAAAGTTTCAACGGGCGCATGCGCGACGAGCTGCTCAACGAAAGCCTGTTCTTCGGCCTCGATCATGCCCGCCGCGCCATTGCTGAATGGGCGGACGATTACAACCCTTTCCGGCCGCACTCATCGCTCGGATACCAAACCCCGGCAGACTTTGCCGGGACCATCGCCGCAACCGGCTCCAACACTGCGCAAGATGAAAGCTTCGCGTTTCAGCCGGTTGCTCAAACCGCGCCATTTGGCGTATTCAAAACCGCCGGGGCTCTAGTCGTCGTTGGATGAAACTTCAGTGGCAGGTCACTCGATCTCCCGGGCATCGGTTGCCTGTTCATCCGTAGAAACGCGTGCGTAGCCGATAAGCTGACCCTTCGCCTGTTTCATGCCGGTCTCATTTGGGGATCGCGCAGACACAATATGTCGATGAAATTGAAGGTCGGCGACATATTGCCTTCAGCGCCCATGGCGCCGCCCGCTATCACTCGAGCCAGTTTTCGAGTTTGAGGCCGCTAATGCGCTGAAATTCGCGCATATTGTCAGTCACAAGTGTCAGGTCGAGTGCACAAGCATGTGCGGCGATCAGCAGATCGTTCAGGCCGATGGTCTGTCCTGCAGCTTCCAAGGCGGCGCGAATGTCGCCGTATTTGATATCGGCGGGGATATCCAGCGGCAGAATTGGGAGCGTTTCGAGTATGCTTTCGACCTTGGCCAATAGTTTGGCCGATCCTTTTTTTGCGCAGCCGTATCGCAACTCCGATGCGACGATGATGCTGGTACAAATCTCTTTGGGATCTACATCCTCGATGCGCCGTGCCACCGGTCCAAAGGGATTGCGTATGATGTCGCTGATGATGTTCGTATCAAGCAAGTAGCCGCTCAATAAATGTTCTCCGGCTTGGCAGGCACGTCCTCAATATCTGGGAACTGGTCTTCAGGCCCGAGTGGAGTGTCCTTCCTCCAATCGGCAATAAGCTCTACGATATTGGACGGCTTGGTTACGGGCTCAATGATCAGCTTATCCCCTTCGCGGTGGATCAACACGCGATCTCCTGGCAACTCGAACTCCGCAGGGATGCGTACCGCCTGGCTACGGTTATTGCGGAACAGCTTCACTTCTTTCGGTCTTGATGACGGCAATGATACGGACATATGACACCCTCCTTTGTATATGCCATAATGTATATGCCATCCCATGCTGATTCAAGTCCTGCTGCTCATTGTTTGTCACAAGAAAATGCCGGTGTAGTTCTGCCTATCCCAGATGCTGCCGATTTCGACATGCTTTTCCGCCTGCGCTGTGGTTAATCGCTTCGCCCCAGCCACGCCGGCGGGTTGCCCGCGACATCGAAGAGATTTTCCGTAGAGTAGCAGGGGCCTATTGGGGTCCGAACAACATTTGCAGAAAATCGTACGCTAAGATGAGTCGCCGCGTGAACGCGCACTAAAAGCGCCGTGGAAGCAACCAATCAATGTTCGAAAGAGAGTTTTGCGCCGGAAACGGAGGTCAGTCGCAGCTACCTGGCTAGCAGTGCCTTCAACCCTTTGGGATAGAGGCTTGGTGAGCCGGGACGATCAAGCTCTTCCAAGGCGTACCACCGTGCAACACCGGATGTTCCGTCACTTTCGTTGAAGGTGATTGTTTCGTGATGTCGATAATCATCAGAAACAAATTCGATCTCGAACACGAACATTATCTCGTGGCCGTTCTCGCCTTCAAAGACGAATAAATTCTCAATGACCAGTGGGTCCGACAGCACCTCTACTTCAACGCCGAGCTCTTCAAGGAACTCGCGCTTGAGAGCAATTTGCGAGCTTTCGCCGAACTCCACCGTTCCCCCGAGCGGACGAACGCCAGCGACGCGGCCCTCGCTATCGTAGACTTCGGCGGCCAGGAGGCGATTATCTCGCCAATGAAGGCCAATAGCCTTCACATTGATGTTCGAACGCAGAGTGCTCATAGGCGACGGATAGTATAGCCAACCAACGAACGCAATGGGCCTAGGCGGGCCAATAGAGCGGTTGCGGCGCCATATTGTTTTCGAATAGACGAGGTCAACTACTGCGCCGCGCGAAGAAGTCGGCCGGTAAGCCGCAACGGCCTGAAACCCCCAGCCACCTGCCGCTCGGCGTCCCAGGAATAGATGCCGGTGAGATTAATATGCTCCCAACTGAGTGGGGATACGTGCTTCAGCTGCTCGTTAGCAATATTACGGCCCCGCTGGCGCAGGTGGGTCGTGGCCCGGCTGAGATAGACGGTGTTCCAATGCACGATGGCGCTGAAGCATGCATCGACTGGAGACGCCGACAAAGCTTATGGAATGCTCCCCTACAGATTGCCCAACAAAATCGGAACAGTCGATCCGACGAGAAGAAGTGCGACCGAAAGATTGAAGACACGTGCATAAGTTGGCCGGGTAAGCACATTACGGAGCAGGCGACCGGCAGCCGCCCAGACAGCAACGCTAGGGATGGCCACAAAAGCCAGCAAAGCCGCAGCGATTGAGATGTTCAGCAGATAGTCGCTGCTGGGAATATAAGTCGCAGCCGCGCTCACTGTGATTGCCCACGCCTTTGGATTAATCCACTGAAACGCGGCGGCGCCCAAAAAACCGATAGGCGAACTCTCCGCGTCTTCAACAATTGGGCCGCTGCGCGCTATCTTCCATGCAAGCCAGATGAGATAAAGCGAACCGCCTATCCGCAAGATCTCGTGAGTGACCGGATAGGCCTCGAATAGCTTGCCTAGGCCGAAGCCAATCGCCAACATTTGCACGGCGACGCCAGCAGCAATGCCGCCTATGAGCGGAAACGATCTAGTCAAACCCACACGAACGCCGGAAGCCAGCGCCATTGCGTTGTTGGGTCCAGGCGCAAGTGTCATGAGAAAGGCGAAGACGAGGAATGGGGCGAGAACTACTGAATCAGTCATACGCGCAATGTTAAGAACGTTTTCACAGAATGTTGGTGCAAATTTCATCGATGGAGCCGGAAAGATTGCAACAAAAACCTGTATAGCCAGCAGTCGTTTTGCTGCCTGGTGTCGTGAGGCTTCCATACGATTTCGTCGAGAACGTACCCGTCCTGGTCAACGGCACGACATAGCCAATGCTTCGGGCAATCGATAGAGATTAAGACCTCGTCTAGATGCCGTCCACGTAGTTGTTTGGCAGGCCGGCCCGAACTTGCGGCCCCATTGCCGTATCTCCGCAGTAGCCGACGTCCGGCATCACGATATCGACACCACCGGTATCAAGAAGATTTCTAAATCCGCTGCAAGTGTAGCTTCGCTCGCCAGGGGCGATCGGAATGGCCAACGGCCGGCGAGGTTCTTGAGCCCCTGCTGTCAAAACTAGCTCAGTTCCGCGTGGTATCAGGATACAGGTGGTACATGCTGTATTGAATTTAGAGTGAGTCGTCCGATTGACAGCCCGCCATGTCTTCGCTGCGACCTCGCAGACCCAGATCGCGATAGGATCTCAACCCATTGAGTTCAGCACCATATCGGCAGCCAGTTCAGCTTTTGACAAATCTTGGCTGCAGGCCGATTGCTCGTCACCGAGCAATATGCGGAGAACATCGGTACCCAGAAGACAGTCCACGTACCGGCGAGATAGAATATCGACATCTTCGGAGAGATCAGGAAATCCGATCTTTAGAACTTGCGACGCCAGTTCTTCGAAGTGTTCTATGAACGCCCTATAGGCGAGCGGTAACAGAGCCGGAAAAGAGTCAGCCTCAGCGATAATAAGACGCATGAGCGCAATGCTGTCAGGATGCAGAATCTTGAAACGCATCTCGATCCCACTGGTGATCAGCATCTCCCGGACCGGCAAGTTCACAAGATTTTCATAGTATTGCCGCTCATTTTCATCGCGGGCGCGGCAAGCGTCAGTGACCGTTGCCGCAAAGAGGTCCTCCTTGCTTTCTGCAAACCTGTACAGCGTCATGAGCGAAATACCGGCCGCCTCAGCGACTGTTTCCATCGTGGTGCCGGCATAACCGGTTCTGATGAAACAGCGCCTGGCCGCATCGATGATCTCGCTCCTTCGCCGCGCCATTGCCCTGGCCTTGGGGTGACTTTCCGGCCACTCTCGCATGCTGTTGACTCCATATGATAGTCTAGACTATCAAATACCGCGTGGTGTTCGATCACTGCGCGGTTTAACATATCGTCTTGGAGCCAGCATGAGCAAAACGAGCACTTTCACTTGGACCGGGCAAATACTGCTTGCCGCGTTTTTCGGCTACGCCGGCTGGACGAAGTTGACGCAGACTCCGGAGACGATGGCGGCGATGGGCTGGAATTGGACCCTGGAAGTTCCAACCTGGCTGATTACAATGATCGGCTCGACGGAGATCTTGGGTGCCATAGGCCTTATTTTACCTGCCGCACTCGGGATCCTTCCTTGGCTGACGACCGCTGCAGCGGCGGGATTGGTCCTGCTACAATTTACAGCGATCGCCTTTCATGTCTCTCGACAAGAGTTTTCGGTTCTGTGGCTCAATGCGATTGTCATCGCGATCGCTGCTTTGGTATTCGCGGCACGCTTACGAACAAGAGGTCCTCTTTTTAGATGCCCTGCATAAGCAAGTTCCTTGATTGGTCGACAAGCTGCCGCCGCATGACAGTTCTCGGAGATTTCCTGGCGACCGCCGTCATATAATCATCAACGGGAGCGGGCTAGATTCTGTGCCTCCCGTTGTCTTCGCTTACGGCACTGCCGCGAAGACCGTTGCCTGAGCTAGAACGCGTCGATCAACATTTTAAGAAACGCACGAACAGCCGGGTTGGTGCGTCGGCTTTGGGGCCAAACCGCAGTGACATTGTGTCTCTCGACGGCAAATTCTGAAAGGATCGGCGTCAACTGCGCGCGCTTGACCCAGGCGGTCGCGGCAAAACTTGTGGCCATTCCAATCCCCGCGCCGGCCGCGACTGCGGTCATGACGCCTTCGCTTGCATCGACAACGATACCCGAAGATGGAACGATTTCGACCTCACGTTCCCCGATCCGGAACGGCCATCGAAAAAGCTGGCCCGTGCTTTTGTACCGCAAATTGACCGTCTCATGCTCCACCAAATCGTCGGGATGCCCCGGCGTGCCATGTTCAGCCAAATATTCAGGCGATGCGTAGCAGCACAGCCGATGCGGCGACAGACGCCGCGATAGGAGACGCGAGTCGTCGAGTTCGCCGATGCGGATAGAAAGATCAATCCCCTCAGCGATAAGGTCGATCATGTGATCACTGAGACGCAAGTCAATCGTAACGCTTGGATACCGCTTCCTGAATTCCGCAAGGGCTGGAGCGATGACATGCAGGCCGATTGGAAGCGACGCCGCAATTTTCAAGTTGCCAGAGGGCGCCGCGCGGGCTGCCTTTGCCAATTGCTCGATTTCTTCTGCGTCGCGCAAAAGGCGAAGTGCCCGCTCATGCAGTTCTCGCCCCTCGGCGGTCAGCGTCAGCGAGCGTGTCGTGCGGGTGAAAAGCGAGACCCCGAGACGTTGTTCAAGCCGCTGAACGCTCTTGCTGACGGCCGAGGGGGAAATGGATAGCGATCGCGCCGCGGCCGTGTAGCTGCCTAAAGACCCCGCTTTCGCGAAGGCGATAAGACCTGTCAATCTGTCCAAGCCAATTTGTTCCGTCATGGAACTACTAAAGCGAATTGAAGCGCGATTATCAATGTCAGATAAATTTATTATTTCTTTGCGGAAGACGCAATTTAAGAGAGACGAGGGCACCATGACTGAGATGATGAAGGCGGTCCGACTGCACGAGTTCGGTGGCCCAAGTGTTTTACGCTACGAGAACGCTCCTCGACCCGCACTAGCGAGTGGCGAAGTGCTGGTCCGTGTCCATGCGGCTAGCCTCAATCCACCGGACCTTTATTTGCGTGACGGCTATCGGGCTTTACCTCCCGAATGGCGACCCAATGCAACCTTTCCGCTGATCCTTGGCACCGACGTGTCTGGGGTAGTCGCGGCAACGGGCGAACAGGTTACGCAATTCAGTGTTGGCGATGAGGTCTATGCCATGGTCCGCTTCCCCGACGACCTGATGAAAGGGAGTGGTGCTTACGCCGAATACGTCAGCGTACCCGCATCGGAACTCGCAAAGAAGCCACCGAAAATCGATCATCTCCAAGCATCCGGCGCGCCGATGTCGGCTCTTACGGTCTGGCAGTTTCTTGTCGAGCTGGGCCATGACGCGCCCAACCCCTTCCAGTCATTTCCTCATGCGCCAATTCCACTTGAGGGCAAACGTGTCCTGATCAATGGCGCGGGAGGGGGCGTCGGCCACCTGGCGGTTCAGGTTGCAAAATGGAAGCGTGCTAGTGTTACCGCGGTCGCCTCCGGCAAGCATGAGGTACTTCTGCGCGAACTCGGCGCATGCCAGTTCATCAACTACACCAAGACTTCCATCGAAGAAGTCGCACAGGATTTCGATCTGGTGATGGATGCCGTGGGAGGCGCGAACATGGAGCGTTTCCTAAGCGTGATCAAGCCGGCAGGAGTTCTCCTCTTCGTCAACCCGCTGGGTTTCTCCGGTCAGGAGGAGGCTGCAAGGCGTGGAATTACGGTCTCATCCACACAGGTTCGCTCAAACGGCGCGCAGCTGGGTGAGATCGGTCGATTGCTCGACGACGGCACAATCCGAGTCGTCATCGACAGCATGTTTTCGTTGGCGGAAGCATCTGCTGCCCATCAGCGCGCTTCGCAAGGGAGCATTCAAGGCAAGATCGTACTCAAGGCGGTTTGATGGCACCAGGCCACACGAGCGCAGTTACCCCACCGAAGGCTCAACAGGTAAGGCAAGCATCATGCTGATAATAACAGGATATATGCACATCGATCCTACTGAGGTTCCGCAATTTCTTGCGGAACTGAAGGATCTTGCGATCGTGACAAGACAGCGGCCTGGAAACATCTCCTATGATGCCGCAATTGATGATCCCGCGGCGGGTAGGCTGCTGATCGCGGAACGCTGGACCGGTCAGGAGGCGCTGAGCGCGCATCTTGCTGCTGAGGAGACCAAAGCTTTCGTCGCGCGATGGCAGGGAAGCTTGCGGGGTGATGTGAGGAAGTTTGATGCTTCGAACGAACGGGGTTTGCTGGAATGAAGAATTGTCTCGGTCGCCTTGCCGGGCATGTTCAAAAGGGTATTAGACGTTGATCATGGTTGCTCATCCGCGCCTAAGTCCATCAACTCTTCACTGAGATCTTGTCGCGATGGGGGAGGTACACTCCGCGGCCCTGGAGTTCATTTCGAAGGGCCTCTGGTGAAAGCGCGATCAAATTTGGCTGTTGGCGAAGCCACGCCGCGTTCAATTTTACGAGGCTTTCTCGGTCGTTAACAGCAAAGAATTGACGATCAATCAAACTCAGTTTCCTAAGTACTGGGTCTTTGGAACTGGGTTGGGGTGTATTAATGAACTGTCGTAGCTCCTTTGGATCGATGGCGGCGACAATGGCCGCCCCGTCGTCGAATAGCTCTAGATGTCGGAACGCCTTGATGTCGACAAGCCCCTTTCTTACCATTGCTACCGTTTGGCTGTCCCACTCAGATTCTCCCACAAACTGTGCAAAGCCCCCGTCCACCATTTCGCCATAAAAGAAATCGACGTAACGGCTCTCCAATGCAGCTCGATTAATCTCGTTTTCTGGGACTTTCGAATCTCGGAGACTATCCACAACAGAGAAATTGGATTCCACGATCCCCTGATCGTCGCCACTTGCGAGCGCCTCCGCAGAAACGATCGGTGAGGCTCTGAATGCGGTCGTTTGATCCGGAATATGTGAGGCAGATGCAGGCGACGCCGCCTCCTTCTGGGCTCGCAATATTGCAGCGGTCTCGACTTCGTAAAGTTGAGAATGTCCTACATCGTAAATCCAGAGAACGCCGCTGAACACCAGAACTGGACAGATTATCGTACTCGGACGTAAAGGGACCATGCTCCACCATTGCGTATCTCGTTTCGGTCAGCCTTGGATAATCGCTCATGCCGATTAATGAGCGATCAACGGACTCTCTCGCTCTGTCTTTCGGGAAGCGATGTTTCGCTGCAGATGAGCGCGACCCTGAGCAGGTGAAATAGGCCCAGGGATCGGTGACCGTCTAGGTCGATTCTTGTCACGAGCCGGCGCAAACGTCCTGTGCATTCGATCGTGACCGCTGTACGCGCTCAAGTCGAGAGCTGTTTGTGACGTCCGGCGATAGAGGGTTTCACGGCCCCTGCCACTCATTTTGCCCCACGTACGGAATCCGCAAGCGAATAATCAGCTCGCCGAGCGAGCGCTTATACACAGATTTTCAAAAAACTACTCGCGTGCGGCTCTGATCAAGAGAGCCTTCCTCCTGTCAAAAGGTATAAGCAACAAAGGTGAGCTCTATAAGGTGTTCCGACGCAAGATTATCGGAAGCGTCCCGTTAAGGGAAAACGACGATCCTTGGTCGTTGGCGATTTCCGATGAACTTTTGGCCCAGGAGGAGACTGGAAACGCTTGAACTCCGAGCGCCGGACCTGACGGCGGATCATTTGTATAAATTCGAGCGGTTCGCCGAGCTTGGCGGCGATCTCGGCATCGGTGTGACGCTCCTTGGCGTCCTCCATCTCCCACAGCACGGCGTCGAGGCGCGGATAGGGTGGAAGACTGTCGGTGTCGCGCTGGTCCGGCCTTAGCTCCGCGCTCGGCGGTGCTTCCATGGTCTGCCGCATCGAAGCGATCGCACCCTCGTTATAGTGTTCGAGCGGTTTGTCAAAGGCATGGAACCAAATGCGCGCGAACAATGGATCGGGATCGATTGCTTGTTTGTAACGCATCTCCAGGATGGGAAACACGTCAATAGCTTTGTACAAATCCTTCAGTGGGTTGAAGGCAGCACGCATGTCGCCATAGAGCGTGCCATATCCCATCAGAATTTCGCTCTTGTTGCTCGTGCCCAGGATCGCCCGGCGGCCGTGGTCGTTCGAGATCGCGGACAGCGTGTTGCCCCTGATCTGGGCCTGCAGGTTCTCATCGGCGAGACCGGACATGTCACGCCCATAGACGTCCCGGAACTTGGCTTTGCTGGCCTCATACTCTTTTGTGATCGGGAGTGTCCTAGCGTTGAAACCGGTGCCCACACCGGAGGCAAAACCACTGGCTCGGCTGTTCGAACCGGAGGAGGTATAGGGTGAAGGCATCAGCGCCGCATTGACGCGGGTCGGGCCAAATACGTCACAGGCCAGCGCGGCGACCAGGAGCGAATCCGCACCGCCCGACAGGCCGAGTACGATATCCTCGAAGTCGTTCTTCTCAATGTAGTCACGCAGTCCAAGGCCGACGATGAGATAGCGCTCCTGCTCGTCGGTCAGTTCAAAAGGCGCCTTGGAGGCTTCATTTCGAAAGCCACGACCGTCTCTGTCGATAAGCGCGACGACCTCGACGCCTTCCTTGCCGGGTTCCATCTCATAGATCGTGCCGTCTGGATCGATGGTGGCCGAACAGCCATCCCATACCAATTCGTCATTGCCGCCGACCTGGTTGACGTAGATCAGCGGCACGCCCGTCTCGGCGACACGTTTCGCGAAGATATTGCGGCGGAAATTGCCCTTGGCGATGGCAAAAGGGCTTGAATTGATGGAGACGCTGATCTCAGCGCCTTTCTGCCTGAGTTCATCTGTCACGTCGTCGAACCAGATGTCCTCACAAATGCAGAAGCCGATGGTTGCCTTTCCCACAGGCCCATCGAACATCAAAACGTTAGCCTCGGCGTCCGTTCCAGTTTGGTCCAGGCGACTTTCAAACCAGCGCACATCGTCGAAGACGTCATAGTTTGGCAGATGGGTTTTCATGTAACTGTGAACGTCCCGACCATTGCGGAATACGACGAGGCCGTTGCACATCTTGCGGCCCTGGGTTTTGCCACGCAATGGCGATCCCACCACGATCGTCAGGCCATATTGCCCTGAAAGAATGCGGTATTGATCCAGCCAGTGGATGACCGCCTCTTGATAGTCGGCTTCGAGCAGATAGTCGCCAGCGGCGTAGTTCGCGACAGCGCATTCCACCAACACATGAATGTCAGCGTCCTTGGCTGAGAAAATGCTGTCTCTACTCTTCTCGAAATTCCCCCTGAAATCGCCGGTAGTGTAGTTAAGTTGGTGCATGGCGAATTTGAGCTGCCGCATTCCAAAACTCTTTGGTGGGCCGCCGTTATCGACAGCTTGATAATTGGGAGGAAGGCCGATGGCCAAACGACACAGGATTTCGGTGTCGCAAACCGATGTGAGGCTAGCATGCCGATCGGTGCTGGCAAGAGGTTATTGTGTTTTTGATCGTCGGCGGCAGATTTCGATAAATTGGGGCAGCGAATTTCAGAAAACCGCGGGGAAGGATGTTGCCGCGCGGCGGTGGGCCGTCGGCATCTGTGGTGCGGGTGGCAAGCTGTATTTCTTAGCAACCAAAATAGTCAGATCCAGGGTCCGACGCGATTTAAACTCAAGGCGCGAAGCCGTGCGATTTTCGACCGAAGGCGTGCTTGCAATGTCAGCCTCCGCACGGTTCACCCGAAAATAATAGGCGATTTTTGCAACGCCGTAGTGGCTGTGGCGCCATCGAATTTGCCCCACTTACCGGTGGTCGAAGTAAAAGGGGCAGATTGATGGGAACGCGGACGCAAACCGCAAGCAGTAGATGGTGCAAGTCCATTACGATGAAGGAGCAGCGATCCACATCGGCCCCGAGTCATGCGCGGGCAGTCGTGAGGCTCTACGTGAAGTGTCGACAGGGGAGCACCGAATAAAGCGGAAGCGAGGGCAGCGAAGACTACGCCGTAGAGGGGAGGAAATGAATACCAGCTCTTGGCGACACGGAATATCTTGGAAAAGCCGCGCCCTCATCCCGATTGATCTCCTTTAGATCGCTCCGCTGCTGGCTTGGTAGGGGGCAGAACAAGATTAAGGGGCTCAAGAGCGCGGCGGGGTGAGGCTACCGCTCCGAAACGGCGGCGCCCATCGGCTGGGAACAAGTGCCGGTAGGAGCCCGGCACCTGTTCGATTTGCTCTAGAAGCGATAGGTGACGCCGGCGCCGATGAGCCACGGATCGAGGTTGGCTTTGCCGCTGACATGGGTACCGCCGACACTGGCATCGAAATCCGGCCTCAGGAAGATCTTCTTCGCATCGACATTGAGACCCCAATGCTCATCGAGCATGTAGTCGAAACCGGCCTGCAGCGCGACGCCGAACGCGTTCTTGACGTCGAGGCTGCGGGCGTTTTTGCCTGATTGATCGTAGAATATCGTATAGTTTACGCCGGCGCCCACATAGGGCCGAAACGCGCCGAAATCGGTAAAGTGATATTGCAGTGTCAGCGTAGGCGGCAGCAACCATGTTTTGCCGATTTCGCCGAGACCTGTGATCGCGCCGCTGCCATACACCTTGGCATATGTCGTGCCGAGAATCAGTTCCGCCGCGATATTGTCGTTGAAGAAATAGGAAATATCGAATTCCGGAATGACCGTGTTCGAGTAGGACAGGTCAGAACCCGCCAACCCGTCGACGCGGCCCGAGTCCCTGGTGATCACGCCGAGCGCGCGCAGGCGTATCTGCCACGGGCTTTGGCTCGTTACGGCGGGCGCCTCACGCTGCGCGCCAGCCAGATCAGCCGCTTGCGCAGTGCAGGCCGTGGCTAATGCGGCTGCCGTTACGATGGCGGGAACGATGTTGCTGGATATCATCTCTTTCTCCTTCAATCCGAGACTCGTGTCGGTTGGGAGAAATATCCGCTCTCGGGAGGGTGATGATTTGAGCTAGATCAAATTGGGAAGGCCGCCTTGGCCGATGCAAGCAAAGCCTGCCACATTGTCTCAATCATGCAACAGGGGGGTGGCGTCGCCTTAACGGCCTGGTTGGGATCGACTTGGTATTCGGGTTGTCATGACCGAAGCCCCGTATGTTCACTTCAGACGCCACCGCTTTCCCGCTGAGATCATTGCACACGCCGTGTGGCTCTATTATCGGTTCCCGCTCAGCTTTCGCGACGTCGAGGATCTGTTGGCTGAGCGCGGCATCAACGTTTCATTCCAGACGGTCTCGGAATGGGCGGCGAAATTCGGCTTGAAGTTCGCTCATCAGCTCGGACGGCGCTCACGCGGCCAATTTGCCGACAAGTGGCAGCTCGATGAGATGATGGTGACGATCAAGGGAAAGAAATACTGGCTGTGGCGTGCCGTCGATGCAAACGGTTACGTCCTCGACGCCCTGCTGCAAAGTCGAAGGAACAAGGCAGCCGCACTGCGTCTGATGCGCAAACTGCTCAAGGGGCAGGTTACCGCCCCACGCGTGATGGTGACCGACAAGCTGCGTTCCTATTCGGCCGCAAAGGCCGAGTTGATGCCGGGCGTAGCGCATCGATCGCACAAGGGATTGAACAACCGAGCTGAGAATTCTCATCCGCCACTACGGCGGCGAGAGCGACGTATGATGCGGTTCAAGTCCGCACGACAGTGCCAGCATTTCGTCTCAACTCACGGCCAGATCGCCAATCTCTTTCTTCTTCACCGGAAACACTTGAACGCCACCGACCATCGCCAGCTTCGTACTCACGCCATCTCGATCTGGCGTGAAACCGCTGGCGCGATTGCTACCTGAAATACCGGACACACACCCTCACCACAGGTTCCACCCCATTAAGGCGACGCCACCCGCACGCGGCATCGGTGAACGGCCACTTCCTCAACAACGCTGCCAATAGGCGGCGATGCTGAAGGTGCCGGGATCCCTGGCGATCTCGCTCTTGACGAAAGCGCGGACGGCACGGGCCTGCTTCTGTTCGCAGGCGACCCAGACAAAGGTTTCCGGATCGGTCGCAGGCACGATGTCGCGCAGGATGCGTTCAAGCGTATCCGTCGTTCCGGCAGCGGCATCATTGCGATGCAGCCAGGTGACATCCATCGATGCGCTTGATGTCAGCGGCTGCTCTTCTTGTTTGTCGGCGACCTCGAGAAAGATCCGCAACTCGGCATCGGCAGGGACGGAGGCTGCAATGCGGGCGATGGCCGGCAGCGCGGCTTCGTCGCCAGCAAGAATGAGTTTGCGCGCTGTTGGCACGCCGCCGCCACCGGGGCCGATCAGGCCGGCGCGATCGCCGCGGCGCGCGGTCATCGCCCAGATCGCTCCCGGCACATCGTCGCCTTCATGTCCAACGAAATCGATATTTATCTCGCCTCGGTCAAGATCGATGCTGCGGATCGTATAGGCGCGGATGGTCAGCGCATCATCGCCCTTCGGCCAATGGATGCGGCCGTCCGGCTCCGTATGCGGCCAGACCGGCTCGCGACCCCTCGGCGGGATGAGCAGGCGGACATGCATGCCGCCCTCGACGAAATGCCTTGCATCATCGGGCGCGACGACGACGCGGCGCATATGCGGGGTGATATCGTAGGCATCGACAACCCTGATTTCGCGGAAGTTCGGTATGGCTGATGGTTGCGGGCCGTCGGCCCAATTGAGGGCGAGCGTGTTGCTGGTGGAGAGTTCGAACAGGTTTTCGGCGACCATGCTGCGGATTGTGAAAAGCATGGCTGCCGTCGGGCAACGTAGCTTGATGTCGAGACGATCATTGCTGACGGCGATGTCGGCGCTGCCGATGACGGTATCGAGGCGGGCTCCGGCCGCGCTTCTCGTGATGGTGACATGTTCGGCAAAACGCGCGCAGAACTTATCCAGCAATTGACCGGCATCCTTGTGGGTCGCCACGCCGGAAGCGGTAAAATCCCTTGCATGCATCATTTTTTCGTCTCCTTGCGGGTCAGGAACCAGATGAGATAGGGGCCGCCGATCAGCGCCGCGAACAGACCGACGGGAACCTCATAGGGAAAGATCACAATGTGCGACAGCCAATCGGCCAGCACGAGCAGCATGGCACCAAGCAACAAGCTCGCGCCCAACTGTTTGACGGTGCTACGAAAGCCTATGAGGCGCCCAAGATGCGGTGCGATCAGCCCCGTCAGGCTGAGCGGGCCGACGAGGAAAGAGGGGATCGCAGTCAGGATGGCCGCAAGAACCGCCAGAGTGAGGCGGCTTGCCGCAACCGAGAGGCCGACGGAGCGCGAAACGTCGCCGCCGAGCGGCAGCACATCGAACCATCGCCTCAGGATCGGCAGGATCGGAACGAGAAGCACAAGCGAAATGACCCCGATCCAGGCTTCGAAGGAGCCGGCCCGATTGGTGGAGCCCGACAGCCAGGTCAGCAGGAGATAGGCGCGCAGATCGCCGCGTGAGAGAACGACAGTGACGATTGCCATGCAGAGAGCGCCGATGGCGACGCCCGAAAGCAGCAGTCGCTCGGGGTCGAAGCCGCCACGCGCGCTGAATGCCATCATGCCAAGGAATGCAATCAGCGCGCCGATCGTCATTGCGGTGATGGTGACGACGGGCGAGGGGAATGCAAAGAGAAAGAGTGCGATCGTCAGGCCCGCACCGCCGCCGGCGCTCACTCCCAGGACCTCGGGGCTTGCGAGCGGATTGGCGGTGAGGCGCTGCATGATGAAGCCGGCTGCGGCGAGCATCGCGCCGGCAGTTGCTGCAACGACGGCGCGCGGCAGGCGGAAAGGCAGAAGTTCCCGAAACTGGCTGCCGATCGCCATGTGCCAGCCATCGAAACTGCGCCCGACCGACAGAACAATGAGGATCAGAAGAACGAAGCCGAGCGCGAGCAAAGCAAGCGCTCGTCCCGGTGCTGCAATAGTCAGCCGTGCCCGAGGGCCGCCAACGGCGCGCAGCGCATTGCCGGAATGCAGGCGCCGCAGAAGCAGCAACAGGAGCGGTCCGCCAAGGAGCGCGGTCGCTGCTCCCGTCGGGGCAAGGTCGGTGAACCCCGGCGAGAGGAGCTGCACCAGGCAATCCGTCAGGAACAGCAGGCCGGCGCCGGCGATAGGGGCGGCGATCAGCAGCTGCCGGGTGCGCCGCGCGCCGCAGAATCTGGCGATGTGAGGTGCGGCAAGCCCAAGAAAGCCGATGATGCCGACCTGCGCCGTCACCGAAGCCGCCAGCCAGACGGCAAGCGCCAGAATGGCAAGACGCATGCTGTGCAACGCAAGGCCGAGGTTCTTGGCGCTGCGGTCGTCCAGGCTCATCACCGTCAGAGGACGGACCAGTACCAATGCGGCTGCAAAGCCGATGATCAGGCGCGGCGCAAGCGTGACGACGCCATCCCAGTTTTGCTGGTTCAGCGCGCCCGCGCCCCAGATGAAGACGGACATGGCATATTCGCCGCGTGCGAGAATGATGGTGACGCTAAGTGCGGTTGCAACCAGCGTCACCATCATGCCGCATAGCGCCACCGTCACCGGGTCGAGACCACGCCGCCAGCTCAATGCCAGAACGATCAGGACCGCAGCAAGCCCGCCGACAAAGGCAGAGATCTCCCGCGGCAGGCCGATCAGCAGGGGAAAGAGCCCGACAGCGATCGTCATCGCCAGCTGCGCCCCGGCGGCGATCCCGAGCGTCGAGGCGTCGGCGATCGGATTGCCCAAGACTCTTTGCAGCAAGGCGCCCGAAAGGCCGAGAGCCGCACCGGCTATGATTGCGATAGCCGAGCGCGGCAGCAGGCTATCGGTGAGCAAGATATGGTTGAGTGCGGCTGCTTCGCGTACATCAGCGGCAAGCTGCGGCCGCAGCAAGAGCAGAGCTGCAAAAGCAAGGATGCAGAGAGTGGCGAGCAGAGCACCGTTGCGTGCCAGCGATTTGCCTTGGGCAATCACAGGCCGATCAATCGTTCCATGCACGGTTGAGCCCTCCTGCAACGAGATCGGCGAAGCGTTCTGCCGCCGGCAGCGCACCATAGGGATTGATCGAGCCGAGCATGAGGACACGACCTTGCCGTACCGGCGGAAGCGCATTCCAGAATGCGCTTTGCTGGAGTTCCGCCAGAGCTTCGGCCGGATGCGGCGGGATGAGGACGATCCATGCATCCGGCATGGCGGCTAGCCGTTCGATGCCGACCGGTGCGGTCGCCGAATAACTCGTCAAATCCGGCCAGGCATTGGTCAGGCCGGTGCGGGTGAGAACTTCCCCGAACATGCTATCGGAGCCGAAGACGCGAAAGTGCCTGGCGTCGCCCAGATTGATCGGCAGGATCGGCCGGTGATCGCCCTTGCTGAAACTGGCGCGATAGGCTTCGAGCTTTTCGCGCATCGCGTCGACGAGGGCGCGACCTGTCATAAGTCCAAGCCGATCGCCGATCGCAAGGGTTGCCTGCTCCGAAAGCTGGTAGGGGTTGGCTCCGGGTTGATAAATGGCGTGGCTCTCGACCGGTGCGATCAGCCGCATGCGATCGTCGGCCCAGGTATAGAAATTGGAATTGAAGATCAGATTTGGCCTGGATGCAAAAAGGACTTCGAAGTTCGGCGTGCCGCGCAGCCCGAGATCGGCAACGCCCGCGGGAATAGCCGGGGTCACGGCAACGTCGCGGAATTGCAGTAATTCGGTACCGGCAACCACATTTGCGCCGATCGCCAGCAGGGTTTCCAGAATGGCCCAATCGAGCGTCGCCACACGCGGGCTCGCCGCCGCGCGCGCCGGCGTCAGGCCTGCGATCGCGCCTGCGCCTGCCATCGCAATGAACTGTCTTCGAGACAGCTTATGGGTGTTTCCTGCTGTCATTGGAAATAGCTGACCAGGCTGCAGCACTGTGACTGGGCAAGCATCCCCGCGCCGACGCGGTAAATTCGCAGCCACTGCGTCGTCATGCGTAAGCGTTGCCTTCGGTTTGAAACGAGTTCGAGGATTGCCTTGCGGCAATCCTCGGTTCCTTGCCATGATTGAAAATGAAAGTATACTATAATTCTCAACTTACCACTTCTTGCTGAGCTTGAAGGTGATGGTTCTCGCTTCGCCGTAGCCGCACACATTCGCGCCGGCGCAACCCGAGACATATTCCTTGTCGAACAGGTTCGCGACGTTGAGTGCCGCACCCCAGCCCTTCTTCTCGTAGCGGATGCCCGCATCGAAGAGTGTTGCCGAGGGTACGCGCAGCGTATTGGCCTGGTCTGCCCAGGATTTGCCCTGGTAGCGCACGCCGGCGCCAATGCTGAGCCCGTCAAGCGCATCGCTCGTGAAGGCGTAGTCGAGCCAGAGGGATGCGGTGGAATTCGGCACCAGATAGGGCGAGTTGCCGATGATGGAGGAGTCGAGGTCCTTGGTGATCGTCAGCTCGGTGTAGGAATAGGAGCCGAGGAGCTTCCAATTGTCATCCAGATTGACCTTGCCTTCGAATTCGACACCGCGCGAGCGGACCTCGCCGACCTGGCGCTGCAGGAAGGTGACTGGATCGGTCAGCGCCATGTTCTTGCGGTCGATCTGGAAGATGGACGCCGTGAACAGGCCGTCGATGAAGTCGGGCTCATACTTGATGCCGGCCTCGTATTGCTCGCCCTTCTCCGGCGTCAGACCACCGCCGGTAACGCTGGTGCCGATCAGAGGATTGAAGAAGGTGCCGGCGCTGACATAGGGCGTGATGCCGTTGGAAAACTCGTAGGCGAGGCCCGCACGGCCGCTTGGCGCTGATACGTTCGACTTGTAGCTCGTGCCGACCTTCGAGTCGGAATTGGTGTCGACGAAGTCGTAACGGCCGTTGAGCGTGACCAGCCAGCCGTCGCCGAAGCGCATCTGGTCCTGCGTATAGATACCGAGTTGCTGCTGCGTCATGACCTGATTGAGGTAGACGAAGTTGCTGCCCTGCGGCGTGCCATAGACGGGGTTGGTGGCGCTGATCGGATTGGAGCCGCAGCACGCCTGGATCTGGTCGAGGCGGTAGATCGAATAGTCCGTGCCGATCAGGAAATCATGGCTGATCAGTCCGGTGTCGAACTTGTTTTCCGCGCGCGTATCGACGGAGAACGTATCGACCTTTGAGCGCTCGAAGAAGCCGATGCGGTTCAGCATGTAGTTGGGATCGTCATAACCAGGGCTGAGCGGATTGCCGTCGACATAGCCGTTCAGATACGGGCCTTCCTCGCGCTTGTAGAGGTGGCCGTAGCGCGCGTTCTGCGACACGGTCCAGCCGCCGTCGAAATCGTGCGAGAATTCGTAACCCAGCATCTGCTGGGCATATTTGAGATTATCGATGCTTCGCTCGCCATAGAAGGCATCGCGCTTGATCGTGCCGAAGGGGGCATCGACAACGGTGCCGACATAGGGGAAGAAGCCGTTGCCGCTATGGATTTCGTCCAGGCCGCTCAGCATGCCGAAGACGGTCAGCTTGGTGGACTCATCGGGCGAGATGGTAACCTGCGGCATGATGAAGCCGCGCAGGTCGTGGGTGCCGTCGCTATAGGTGTCGCCGCCGGCGATCTTGCCGGTCAGGCGATAGCGGTAGACGCCGTCGGCCGAAAGCTTGTCGGAAAAGTCGAAGCCGACGAAGGCATTGCCGAGATTGTTGATGCCGATCTCGGTCGAATATTGAGGAGTGTCCGTTGGCTCCTTGCGGACCATGTTGACGAGGCCGCCCGGATTGGCACCGCCATAAAGCACGGAGGAAGGCCCCTTCAGCACTTCGACGCGCTCGAGCATATAGGGATCGATCTGGAAGCCACCGAAGCCGTAGCTATAGAGCGTCAGGCCATTCATGAAGACGCCGCTCTGCGTCGCGTCGAAGCCGCGAATGTAGAACCAGTCGGTATCGCCATCATTGCCGAAGGGCTGCGCGGTGACGCCGGGCGTATAACGCAGAACCTCATCCACCTTGTTGGTGATGCCGCGATCCTGCATTTCCTGCTGGCCGATGACGGAGACCGATTGCGGTACCTCGGTGATTGGCGTGTCGGATTTTGAGCCTGCCGTGGTCTTCCTGGCGACATAGCCCTTGACCGGCGCGGTGCCGCTGTCTTCACTCTTCTGTTGCGAACCCTGAATAACCAAAGGCTGCAGCTCCGTCGGCGTTTCCTGCGCCATGACCTTGGAGCCCGCTAGCAGCGCGATAATGGCTGCGCCCGTCGCTATGAGCCGCGCTCGCGATACCTCCTGCTTCAATCCCTGCATTTCCGTCATTCGTCCCGAATTCTTGCGCCCGTTCGGCCGGTTGGCCGATCCCTCGATAAGATGAGTAGTTAATTCATATTTATGGGTGCGGCTTGTCTGTCACGGGGGAAATTGAATGTTTTTGGGCAATTCTCCGCAAAACGTACAATTGATCGCGGACTGTGGTTTTCAGGCAAGCCTGCTCCGCTTCCAACTGGCGGGCGCGCTGCCGACATTCTTGCGGAAGACACGGGTGAAATGCGCCTGATCGGCAAAGCCGGTTTCGACGGCGACGGTCGTCAGCGGCATCTCGCTGTTCAGAAGAAGCTGCTTCGCCCGTTCGAGCCTGGCCTGCGTTTGCCATTGATGCGGCGGCACGCCCGTGGACGCCTTGAAGGCATGGCTGAAATGCGACTGGGAGAGGCCGGTCAATTCAGCCAGTTCTTCCAGCCGGATGGCGCGCGTGCAGTTCTCTTCGATATAGTCGACCGCACGGCGCAACTGCCAGGTGGCAAGGCCACTGCGTTTGCGTGGCTGGGTTCCGCGCAACTGCAACACGTCGATCAAAAGCGAAAGCGTCAGACCATCGCCGTAAAGATCGTGCAGTGGCTCAGGGTTTTCACATTCGGCGGCGATAAGCTCGGCGAGCGCCATCACCCGCGGGTCGTTGAAATGCAACTGTGGCCGGTCGAGCTGTGCCGGATCGATATTTTCCATCAGGCGCTGGCTGAGTATTTCCGCATCGAAATGAATATCGAGGTGGCGCACGAACTCGACGCCCGCCACGTCGACCCAGAGCTCCATGCCGGCAGGGATATAGGAGATGCGACCGCTACTATAATCCTGCAGCTGGCCTTGCGCGCCAGGCGAGGGTCGAACATTGGTCTTACCTGCCCCACGCTGCTCCAGAAGGATGAACAGGCGTGGATCGCGTGCCACATAGTATCCGCCGGCTTGTGCGGCACAATTGACGTTCCAGATATCGGCAACCATGCCGTTCCAGTAGCGACGATGCATGCCGCCGATGACGGAAAAGCCTCCGATCTTGTTCTGCATTCTCGGCTGAAACATCATTTGCTGCTTCCGGCGTCCGCCCGTGCATTAATCCTGTAAATTAAACTCAAGTTATTATAACAACAGTATTTAGATGACAATGCGTCGCGCAAGCGAGCGTGGCTTGAAGCTCTCCGGCGGTGAGCTTCAACGCATCGCAGTCACTCGCGTACTATATGGCAACGCGACCATTCTTCTTCACGACCTGCCCGTCAACGTTGATCGCGATCGAGGCCTATGGTGGTTCGCATCATTGGGCACGGCTAATTAATCGCTGCAAATCGGGCAAGCAATTCGGGCTAGCATTACAGTTGCATCTTTGTGCACTGCCTGAATCTATAGAGACGGCGCTGGAGCTTTGGGCGTCTTCGTTACGAGATGTGAAAGCGCGAATGCGACCGCTTTTTACACAGGAGCGGGTGGCGAATTCAGCGAGCCAATTCCTGGACGGTTTGCTGGGAGAAGAGCGACGCAAGACGGGATGGATGCGGGCGGAGGCGGCCGACGATCCCGGCCCATGGCGGCAGCAGGCTATTCTGGGGCGTGGTCATTGGGACGCGGACGCCTTGCGCGATATCGTGCGTGACTATGCCCTTGAGACGCTGGCCGATGCTGACGCGGTCCTGGTGATCGACGAGACCGGTTTTCTCAAGCAGGGCAAGGCATCCTGTGGTGTCGGCCGGCAATATACAGGTTCGGCGGGCAAGATCACCAATTGCCAGATCGGCGTGTTCGCATCGTATGTCTCTCGCCATGGTCATGCCTTCATCGACCGGGCGCTCTATCTGCCGAAGGTCTGGACGGAGGACGGGAGCCGTATGGCCAGCGCTCATGTGCCGGAAGCGGTCGGCTTTCTGACCAAGCCGGCACTGGCGCTGACGATGATCGAGCGGGCGATCGCTTCGGATGTGCCGTTTTCCTGGGTGGCTGCCGACAGCGTCTATGGCGTAGGCGACATCGAAATGGCGCTCAAACGAGCCGCCAAGGGCTATGTGCTGGGCGTGAACGCCAATCATCTCTTTCGCTCATGGGACAAACCGCTGGCCGTTGCCGGGACAGCGAAGGACATCGCCGAAGCCTTGCCTGACGATGCCTGGCGACGCATGTCGGCAGGCGATGGGATCAAGGGCGCGCGACTGCACGATTGGGTCTATCTCAAATTGGCCGACCTCGATGCCGATGATTTCGAGGCGGCATTCCCCGGCACCTGGACACGGGGGCTGTTGATCCGCCGCAAAATCGCCGATGGCGATCTCGCTTTCTTCTCCACATGGTGTCCGGTTGGCACATCCATGGAAAAGCTGGTGACCGTGGAGAGCCACCGCTGGGCCATCGAAGACAGCTTCGAAACCGCCAAGAACGAGCTCGGCCTTGACCACAATGAGACCCGCTCCTGGCACGGCTGGCATCGCCATGTCTCGCTGGTCATGCTCGCATTCGCCATGATGGCGGTCATTCGTCATCGCGCCAACACTATGCCACCCCCAAAAACGAGGCAGCGCTTAGGGTACAGCATCAGCAATTGATCCGCTGGTCGATCCAGGAAATCCGCCGGAGCGCAACACGCCTCGCACGACAGCGAATTGAACCTTCATGCGTCATCACATGGTCGCTTTGGCGACGGGTACACCAAGCCGCAGCAAGGCAAGCGCTCCTCAAATCAAAAATGCAACTGTAATGCTAATTCGTCTCTTACGTGAGGCGCAAATTGAGCTTGTCCTTCAACGCCTGCGGTCCGACACAAACAGCCTCAATTTGCTCATCCGAAAACGAAAGTGTTTTCAGGAAATGAAGCTGGAGCAGCGCCTCCATCTTCTCGCAAAGCACATATAGCGGCATTCCATCAGCCGACTTGTGCTCCGATTTAGGGTCATAGTGCGTCAGGTAGTTTCGGGTGTCCACTATCAACCGGACAAGACGCTTTCTGTCTGCGTCGCTTCCAAACCGATCCTTGAATGGTTCGAGAATCCGCTTCAGTCGGTCTGCAAGGCTGATCTCATTGGCGAAAGCCAGCTTCTGTCCAATCCACTCCTTGTGCGCGTCAGGAGCGGCCTTGATCAGAAGGTCCTTCAAGGCGCCGAAATCGGCGGCGGCCATCGCGGTTTCAGTCGAGGTTCGACGGTGCAGCGTTTCAACAGCCTGGGCGAGAGAAAGAAAACGTCCCTCCAGAAATGTATGTAACCCTGCTCTCGTTGAAAAATAGAGGTGCAAGACCGGTAGGATTACATCGTACAACTCGAACCAACTGGCGACTATCTTCTGGGAATTACCCTGAACATCGAGGTAGCGATACAACATCCGGAAGCTGTCAATTTTGGGCGTCTTATCGAGGTGGTTTTTCGAACGGTAGTACAAGTCCATCTTGGCTGGTTTGGTTTTACCCTCGCCAATCGGTTCCGTGATGGCTTTATTGATCGCCCAGACTTCCGTCACCGACACCATGGTGTCGACGGCGAACGATACAAACTCTCGAAGCATAGTGACGATGTTTGTAAAGAAGCCGGGCTTCTGCGGTTCCCGGGCTGATATTTTCAGATAAGCCGAGGCATTTATCTCTGCATGCTTCACGTCGGTCATGGACGGCATGGTGTGTCCGAAACCAACGGACAACGTGAAATCATCGCCTTCATATAGGGTAATCGGCTCGGGGCGACGGTACTCGACGGAGTAAACGAGTGGGGTATCAATTAACGACAGGGAAAGCCCTGAAACACGAAGCCACTCCTCGAAGCCTTGGACAGAGGTGTACTGCTCGTCGAAAGGATATCCTCATCGGCGTCGAATGCCACACCCAAAATTGCCCAGGATGCTTCGACTTTCGACTTGATGACACCGCCGAAACCGTAAGGCAGCTTCCGATAGAAGCAGTGCTCAAGAGTGAGCATGCCTTCCTTCTCAATCTGGCCGACCACGCGTCCGATGGTCAGCGTCTCATCCTTAAGGTCCTCGACGGACCCGGTCGGGCCGGAAAAACTCCCAAGGATTTCGAGATGAACCTTTCCGGCTTCTGAAATCGTCAACGTTCCTGGTGCTCTGTAGTCCTCCTTGCCGGGAAGCCAAAAGAAACCCGATCGTACCAAAGGCTCTTTAATGCGCATAAAACCCCTCTTCAAAAGACTTTTGTTGAAGCACAGCCAACGGATTAGCCTGTTCGTCCGCGATCAACTTCAATGGCAACCCATATAGGAAGCGCACGTAGCGATTGCACCCACATCAAAAAAAGGAGGGCCGTCTCTGGGGTGAGACGCGAGCCAGTTCCTTCTTCAGCCGCCTGATCTCCTCAGCCTCGTCGTTGCAGGTACCTGCAGCGATATCAATGTCTGGAAGCGCTTCTCTGTCGTTCATGCCCTATCTTGTTCTGATAAGCAGTATTCACAAACAATGGGCCATGCGTCAGTTCACGACGCATGGCAGGCACGACCGAATATAGGCGCTGATCCCACCTTGAGAGGGGATCAAGATCCTGCAACTAGTATATAATCTGGCACCAAGCGAAAATCGGAATAGCAAGGTCTCAGGTTCACATCCCATCAAGGCGAGCAGGATGGTTCGCGGCTCCGTTGTGCCCATTTCAGACGGTAGCTGGCTCGTATTCCGAGCGGTCTTGGCACGGCGATGCCGTTGAAGATCGCTAATTTTCTTCGATACAATAAGCCACCCGATAAAGCAAAAGGGCGCCGGCCAAGGCGGCGCCCTTGATGAGCGCTAAGACAGGTGATGCGACTTGGTCAACCCGAAAACCGGCGTGTCGATGCCGACCTGCCTGGCTTTCAGCTGAAGCGACAGGTATTGCGAATAGTGGCGCGATTGGTGCAGGTTGCCGCCGTGGAACCACAGCGCTTCCTGCTGCGTCGGTTTCCACATGTTGCGCTGCTCGCCCTCCCAGGGACCTGGGTCTTTGGTCGTGTTGGAGCCGAGGCCCCAGCATTTTCCGACCTTGTCGGCCACTTCGCGCGAGATGAGATCGGCCGCCCAGCCGTTCATCGAGCCGTAGCCGGTGGCATAGACGACGAGGTCCGCCGGAAGCTCCGTGCCGTCCTTCAGCACCACGGCGTTTTCCGTCAGATGCGAGACATCGACACCGGATTTCAGCTTGATCGAACCATCGATGACCAGGTCGCAGGCTCCGACGTCGATGTAATAGCCCGATCCTCGGCGCAGATATTTCATGAAGAGACCCGAATCGTCGTCGCCGAAATCCAGTATGAATCCGGCCTTTTCGAGCGAGGAATAGAAGTCCGCGTCCTTTTCGCGGATCTTGTCGTAAATCGGGATCTGGAACTCATGCATAATCCGGTAGGGCAGGGAGGCGAAGATGAGATCGGCCTTGCGCGTCGTCATGCCGCCCTCGACCGCCCGCTCGGAATAGAGATCGCCGAGGCCGATCTCCATCAGCGAGTCGGACTTGACGATATGGGTGGACGAGCGCTGAAGCATGGTGACATCCGCGCCGGCCTCCCAGAGCGCCGCGCAGATATCGTGGGCGGAGTTGTTGGAGCCGATGACGACGACCTTCTTGCCGGCATAGGCGTCCGGGCCGGGATGCTGCGAGGAATGCTGCTGCTCACCCTTGAAGACGTCCTGGCCTTCGAATTTCGGCACATTGGCCTTGCCCGACATGCCGGTCGCCAGCACCAGCTGCCTCGGCCGCAGCACCACTTCCTTGCCATCCCGCTCGATGACGACCGTCCATTCGCCGGTCTTTTCGTCATACTGCGCCGATTTGGCCGTGGTGGAGCCCCAGTAGTTCAGCTCCATGACCTTGGTGTACATTTCCAGCCAGTCGCCGACCTTGTCCTTGGGCGTGAAGACGGGCCAGTTCTCAGGGAAGGGGATGTAGGGCAGGTGATCGTACCAGACGGGATCATGCAAGCAGAGCGACTTGTAGCGCTTGCGCCAGCTGTCGCCGGGGCGCTCGTTCTTCTCGATGATGATCGTCGGCACGCCGAGCTGGCGAAGACGCGCGCCGAGCGCGATGCCGCCCTGACCGCCGCCGATAATCACGACCTCGGGCTGCACCGAATAGCCGAGTTCGGCGGCCGCGATCTCGCGCTTTTCCTTCCAGGTCTTGCGATCCCGGTCATGGCCGTGCTCCGCCCCCATCGGACGGCGAACCCCCTTGGGCTCCTCATGACCCTTCAGTTCCGTCATGGTGGTGAGCAGCGTCCAGATCAGGCCGTCCTTCAGGCGGATATGGCCATAGCCGCGCGCGACCGCAGTCTCGAATTCGAACCAGCCGTCGGTGACGCCGCCGGCCTCCGAGGCGGCCTCCTTCGTGTCCTGCACGAAGTTCGAGGGCTTGGTGGCGGCAAGCTGGCTGGTCAGCATGTCGCGGATCTGCTCATGGCCTTCCAGCGTCTTCAGGTTCCAGGTGAATGTCACCAGGTCGCGCCAGTAGCAATCGGCCTGAAACAGGTTGACAGCGGCGTCGATGTCGCCGCTTTCCAGCGCCTGCCCTAGCTTTGAAAGCATCGTGTCGATCTTGGTTCCGGGGCTGATATCAAGCATTTTTTCTCCTCCGTGGATGCTTGGGGGTGGTCATGGAACGCCCGCATGGGGGCGTTCCAGAAAGCGTCAAAGCCTCCGCCGGCCGGGCTCCTCTCCCGGAACAGGCGTCGCAGAGATGCTTATTTCGAAAGATCGATCAGGATCTTTAGATGGGTGCCGGCCGGATCGAGCAGGACATCGAAACCCTCCTTCACCGCCGTGTCGAGCGTGATGCGCTTGGTGACGATCTTGGTCGCCGGCAGCAGGCCCGAGGCGATCAGGCGGATCACGCGCGGCCAGTAATGTGTCGGATAGGCCCAAGAGCCCTTGACCTCGAGGTCGCGGAACGTGACCTGGAACCAGTCGATCGGGTTTTCGTGCGGGTGCAATCCGGTCTGGACGACCACGCCCTGTTTGCGTACCGCATCGACGCAGGCCTTGAGCGCATGTTCGTTGCCCACGCATTCGATCGCCACGTCGCAACCGACCTGTCCCTCCGTCTGCGTGCGGACGACATCGCCGACGTTGTCGCGCTTAGGGTTGATCGTGATGACGTCGGGCAGCACGCTCTTGGCCAGCTCCAGCCGGGCATCGTTAAGATCGGAGACGAAGAGCTGCGCGGCACCGGCCGCGTGGGCGGCGAGCAGGGTCAGCATGCCGATCGGCCCGGCGCCGGTGACGAGAACGCTGTTGCCGGCGGTCACGCCGCCGCGGTCGCAGGCATAGACGGCAACCGCCGTCGGTTCGACGAGTGCGGCCTCCTCGTCGGTCATCTCGTCCGGGATCTTCTGGACATTGTATTCGTTGACCATGGCGGCTTCCGCCATGCCACCGCCATCCCAGCTCAGTCCCACCAGCGCCAGCTGCGTGCTCAGATGGAAGAGGCCGCGATCGGCGAAATAGTCGCCCGATCTCGGCATGACCAGCGGCTGGATCGAGACGCGATCACCGACGGCGACCGACGTCACGCCCTCGCCAACGGCCTCGACGACGCCGCCGAACTCATGGCCGAGGACCTGCGGGCCGTGCGCGCCGGTGAACGGATGCGGCTCCTTGGGAATGAAGATCGGACCGTAGCTGTATTCGTGAAGATCCGTTCCGCAGATGCCGACGAAGCGGTTGCGCACGAGAACCTGTCCCGGCCCCGGCTGCTTCGGCTCGGGGATGTCGTCCAGCCGCAAGTCCTTGGCTGCATGAAATCTGAGTGCGCGCATGTTTCCTCCATTGGCTGTCTTTGACAACAGGGGAGGAGCAATGCCCATGCCAGCGGCGCGCGCCGGGGCGATGACTGATATCATTCAGCTTTTCGTGCCGGCAGCGGCGCGACATGCAACAGCTGCGGCGCAACAGCTGTGGCGGATGCCACAGTGTGGGGCTCAATGCGGGCGGTCTATGCCGAGCCGTCTCATGCGGCGGTGCAAGGTGGTGCGATCGATGCCGAGCCGGCGTGCGGCTTCGGATACATTGCCCTTGCAGGTCAGAAGCACTGCCCTGAGGTCGGCTTGATGGCTGTCTTCGCCGAGGATCGCGGACATGCCCGACAGCTGGTCCGGCAGATCCGTCACCTCGACCAGACCGTCGTCACACAGCGCTGCGGCAAAGGCAATGGCATTATCGAGCTCGCGGATATTGCCCGGCCAGGCATAGTGGAGGAGGAGCAGTCTGGCGGCACCCGAGAGCCGGAGAGGTCGGCCCTCCGTGCCATGCTTTTCGAGCAGCTGTTCGAGCAGCCAGGGCAGGTCCTCGCGCTCGCAGAGCGGCGGCAGCGTAAGCACCGCGGCGTTCAGCCGGTAATAGAGGTCTTCGCGGAACGCGCCGCCCGCAACCATGTCGACCAGCGATCGATGCGACGCCGAAAGCACACGGAAATCGACCCTGCGGGGGACCGAGCCGCCAACGGGAAGGACTTCGCCTTCGGCCAGAACCCTGAGCAGCCGGCTTTGTGCGGCGTAGGGCATGTCGCCGATTTCGTCGAGGAACAGGGTTCCACCCTGCGCCTCCTCGACCAGGCCTTTGCGGCCCTTGGCGAGCGCGCCGGTAAAGGCCCCCGGCGCATGGCCGAACAATTCGCTTTCGATGAGCTGTTCGGGGATGGCCGCGCAATTGACCGCAACGAAGCGGCCGGAAAGCCCGCTCACCGTGTGAACGATGCGGGCCAGATATTCCTTGCCGGTTCCGGTCTCGCCCTGGATGAGGATCGGCAGCCTGCTCGACGCGAGTTTCGTCACCTTGCGCCTGAGTTCGTCGACGGCCGGAACGTTGCCGCCCAGGCTGCTCATCGCCGGCTGTTGCCGGGACGGACGCGCAACAGGCACGCTCACCGTGCGCTGCTGCGGCTCGATGGCATGGGCATAGAGGGTCGACCCGTCGCGCACGGCGATCCGCCGGTTCTGCGGCAGGCTGGCGCGGGTGAGGGACGCGAGTTCGTCGAGCCCCGCTTCGAAGAAGTCGGTGACCGGTTGTGCGATCAGAAGCTCGGGCCTGCGCCAGTCGAGCCCGCGCGAGGCCGCAAGAAGCCGCGCGCCGCCATGGGTCATGCCGGTGATGCGGCCCGCGCCGTCGACGGAAATCGCCGCTTCCGGGTCGACGTCGAGGAACTCCGGTGCGCCGGCAAAGCGCAGCACCAGATCGTGACGGCTGCTGGCCATGAGGTTGGCGAGCTCGATGCGCCGCACCGTGGAAGAGACGAGATGGCGCGCCATGTTCTGGCTCGCCTTGAGGATCGGCGAACTCAGGAGCGAAATGTCGAGGACGGCGGCCAGGGTCCCTTGCGTGTCGTAGATCGGCGCGGCGGTGCAGGAGAGCGGCGTATGCGTGATATCGAAATGGTCTGTCTGGTGGATGGTCAGCGCCTCGCCGGTGGCGATGCAGGCGCCGACGGCGCAGGTGCCGGCGCGGGGCTCGGCCCATTCGGAGCCGAGATAGAGACCCGCCTTGCGCAGGTTGTTGTTGAAGGACGGATCGCCCAGGAATTCGACGGTAACGCCCTGACGGTCGGAGAGCAGCAGCACATAGTTCTGCTCTGCAACCTGCCGGTAGAGCCGCTCCAGACCGGAGCGGGCGATGTGCACGAGGTCTTCCGCCTGCTGGCGATGTTCGCGCAGCCGTGTCTGCGAGACGATGACCGCCTCGCGCGCCTGTGCCGGGTCAAGCTGGTAGGTGTCCAGGCAACGTCGCCAGGATTCCACGACGATGGCGTCGCGCCCTGTATTGCTTCCCTGTCCGACCCGCTCGATTTCCTTAACGTGATCCGCAAAATCCATCAATCACCGGCTCTCAAGGCCGCCTCCCGTGATCTTCCAGGAGATCATAGCCGCAATTGCGCGGGCTGCCTAATCTTTCGGCGCACTTCGACCTTCATCCGGAACCAGGCTTCCCTGGGCAAGATGGCGGAGCCAATTGCCGTTAGCGGCATCGTAAGGTCGAAGTAGGCTCGAAGTAACTCCTGTGTCACCCCCGTTGACCATCTCATCAGCGACGGCAACTTGGCGGAGTTGCTACGCCGTTTAGGCGGTAGACCATCCTAAGCAAGCCGGTGGACGCATAGCCCGCTCATCAAGGGAAGCCAGACATCTGATGGCGGGCGCCCGGCGGCAATCACCACTTTGGCCCTGAGTCCTTCAACCCCCGTAGGTACTGGTGCCTCTTATTGCTTTCACTGATTGACGGATCTTGAGTTCGGTCGGCACGAAGTCGACCTCCTCTCCGGTACCCGGACCGGTTGCTGCGGGATCCATTCGCGACCAGCTGTGAAATAGTCTCTTATAAAGAGCAGCCGGGATGCGACCGGACCGCTAGAGGCGCTCCGCGTTGGACGCGATACGCGCGAGGAGCTCTTTCAGTGTGGGCCTGCCGTGGTAATATAGCGCGGCGGTCCGCTCATACGCGCGTTCGTAAAGTCCGAAGGTATCGGGGTCGGAGAGGCTGAACGCCGGATTGCTGCTGATATCGCGATTGTCGAGCTTCGGGAAACGCCGGTCTTTGTGGGTGCGATATGCATCTGTACCGATGAATGCTTGAACGTCCGTTTGGTCCAGCAGGCAATAGACGTCGTAGTAATGCCCGAGGAAATTGGCAGGGAACTGTCCGGTTTCCTGCTGCTTGCGATATTTGGTGGACATGGTCTGGAGCTTTTCCACCAGGGTGTAACGAATCCCTTCACATCAACGGATCCGATTTCGTTGACTGTGGGTCGTGATCTTTAAAAAAATGGCGTTGCAGCCAAGCGCGGGACGACTGCTTTGCGCCTTCATATCGGATGTTGATCCAGCAACAACCGCATCATGAAAGCGGACGTTATGAGGTAGCCCTTGAATGGGCCGATCAATCGAACACCGTCTCATATTGTCGTGAACCTTGCGCGACTTTACAGGCCGCGATAAATTGCACATTGTGCATCGCACCATGATCTGATCGCTGACCTGCCGGTTCGGACAAAGGAAATGCTCCAGTGAGAGGGACGGGTGTCGAAGAGTTCCGGGACGGGTGGCGGCTCGTGTTGGCCGGCCTGTGCGGGTCGTTGTTGGGAATGCCCGCCATCCCGTTCTATACGATCGGCGTCTTCGCGCCGATTTTTGCCGAGGAATTCGGCTGGTCGTTTGCGACCATCTTTGGCGGCTTGTCGTTGCTTGCCGGTTCCGTTCTGATCGTGGGTCCGTTTTTCGCGACATTGATCGACAGGCTCGGCGCGCGCACGGTGGCGTCGATTTCCCTGCCGTGCCTGGGCCTGAGCTATATGACTCTCGCGGCATCGAACGGCTCGGTGGCGCAATACTATCTGTCGTGGCTCGCCATAGCGATATGTGGGTTGGGGGCAACACCGGTCGTTTTCACGCGGGTAATCAACAGTGCCTTCGCCGAGCGCCGGGGGCTCGCCCTCGGCATCGTGTTGTCCGGAGCAGGCCTGTTTGCTTTTGCGGTGAAGCCGCTTGCCCAATTGTTGATCGAGATCGGAGGATGGCGCGTTGCAATTCTCGTTGTGGGCGCACTACCGGTTTTCATCGCATGCCCCTTGGTTTTTTGGGGCTTTGCCGGGTCGCAAAGCAAGGACGTTCATGTCAGGCCCGCCACGGGCCAGGACTTCGAAGGCATGATGGCCGGCCGGGCTTTCCTGTCTCGCTCGTTCTGGCTCCTCGCCATTGTCTTTATTCCGATGTCGCTCGCCGTCGCTGCGCCGCTGCCCAATATCGAGAACATCCTTCGTTCGCTTCGCCTGCCGCCCGGCGATATCGTCCGACTCGCCTCTCTCGTGGGGATAGCGGCCGTTGCGGGCCGACTGCTTGGCGGCCTTCTGGTTGATCTTTTCTGGGCGCCTGCGGTAGGCACGGTCATCCTCACGATGGGCGCGGTATCGTGCCTTATCCTTTCACAAGACAGTGTGAGTTTCTCGACGGCCGCTATCGCGATCGTTTTGCTTGGGCTCACGTCCGGGATCGAGTTCGATCTGATGGCTTATCTGGTGGCCCGCTATCTCGGGATGCGAAGCTACGCAACGACCTACGCCACGCTGTACGGCATCTTCGTGGTTGGCGCCTTCGTGGGGCCTAGCCTGTTCGGCTACGTTTTCGACCGCACGGGCACCTATGCGGGCATACTTCAAGCCTGCGCGCTGCTGCTCGTCGGCGGTGCGCTCCTCATTCTTTTCCTGGGGCCGTATCCGGTCCGGAAAACCCAAACGTTCCCGTAATATCATAGCGCCGTTTGCGGCTCCGGTGGCTTCTGTCGGTTTTACCTCTTTTAACCAGCCGCCTTGCAGCCGCTGCGATATCGTCCCGGTGGGTTTCCAACCTTGGAGGTAATTGTGAAACGAACAATCTGGGGATTTCTCGCCGCCATGATTATTGCCTCTCCTGTCGCTTCGTTTGCCGCCGACAAGCCTGTCTCGATCGTTCTGGTCCATGGCGCATTCGTTGACGGCTCCGGATGGCAGGCGGTCTTCGACCTCCTGACCGGCGACGGGTATGAGGTTCTGGTCGTCCAGAACCCGACGATCAGCCTCAGCGGCGACGTTGCAGCCACCAATCGTGTGATCGAGGCGGCGAGCAAACCGGTCGTCCTCGTCGGCCATTCCTATGGCGGAATGGTCATCACCGAGGCGGGCAATAATCCGAAGGTGCAGAGCCTGGTCTACCTTGCCGCCTTTGCGCCAGACGCCAAGGAATCGGTGGCATCGCTTGCCGAACAACCCGTGCCTGCGGGAGAGTCGGGAGCGCCCCTGCTGCCGCCGAAGGATGGCTACCTGCTGGTTGATCCCTCGAAATTTCCGACCGCTTTCGCAGCGGACGTCGATCCCACGATAACCGGCTTCATGGCCGTCGCCCAGGTTCCGTGGGGCCTGGAGGCGGTGCAGACCCCGATCGACAAGGTCGCGTGGAAGACCAAGCCCTCGCACTTCATGGTCACCAAGAAGGACATGATGATCCCGCCGACGTTCCAGCGAGCATTTGCCAAGCGAGCCGGTTCCACCACTGTTGAGATCGACAGCAGCCACGCGGTGATGCTCTCGCATCCAAAGGAGGTTGCAGCTTTCATCGAGAGTGCGGCAACCGCGAAATAGCGAACGGGGAGAAGCAGATCATGTCTCATGTCAAGATCATGGCGACCTTGCTCGCCAGATCAGGCAAGGCCGGAGCTCTGGAGGCGCTGCTCTTCGGCATGGCGCCCCACTGCCGGATGGAACCAGGCAATCTGCGGTGGGATGTGTGGCGGACCAAGCGAAGGCCGACCGCTACGTGGTCGATGTATTCTACGTCGACAATGCCGCGGTCGCGGCGCACCGCGATACTTCGCGATTCAAGGACTACCTGTCGAAGATAAACGACCTCGCCGAGCAAAAGGCCTTCGTCCTCGACCCAGCGCTGGTTGCCAACAAGAACGGCTAGGGCAATTCAGGATAATCCCTTTCGCGCGACTTCATCTTGCCGCGCGAGGGCCTCAAGCAACCTACGGGCCTTCGTAACGCTCGCGCAAGGCAGTGCGTCATCGAATTCGGCATATACCGGCGAAAGCAGCTCGGCCGCCGCCTGCCGGTCGGTTTCGGCCCACAACTCCGCCAGCGACGTCGAGGCGCGCAGCCGGAAGAAAAGAGCGCCGCTTTCCCGCGCGGTCTCCGCAGCGAGCAACAAGGTTTCTGAGGCACCGGCCAGATCGCCGTCCAGCCGCTGAAGCAGACCGCGCACGCGCAGCAGTTCCGGCCGGGACCAGTGCTCGCCCTGTCTGTCGGCACGGTTGAAAGCAGCGCTCAAGCTGTCGCGCGCGAGCGCGATGCGTCCGTGACGCAACGCAGCTTCCGCAAGGATTGAGAGGTAGAACGGCACCCGAACGAGGAAATTGTTGGCGATGAGTTGCTCGGTAGCCTGGCGCATCGTGCCGACCCCTTCTGCGTCGCCGTCCATGCACGCGAGCGCACCCTTGTAAAAACGGCAGACAGGTTGCCAAATCGCGATTTCGCGCAGGGTGAGATTGCGGGCAAGCGCCGCGACGTGCTGCCGCGCAATCTCGGATTCACCGGACCATAAGGCGATGGGAAGGGCAGCCTGCGCAAGAGCATTGGAATGCGAGACGAGATGATCGCTTGAGATGCTGTGTCCGAGCGCGTCCCGAAGTGCCGCAGCCGCCTCCCTACGATCTCCGGCAACCCAGGCCGCCATCGCCAACGCCACCCGGATCGATACGAACCGATCCATCTGGAAGCGGGCCATGCCAGATTGCTTCTCGGTCGCTGCGTAGTCGCGCGCGAGCCGTTTCAGGTCATCGTTCGCATGCCTGACATTGCCGCAGTAGAAGACGGCCATGAGCCTGACGCGCTCGCCCTCGGCAGCCACCTGTCGGTCCTCTTGCTGGCCGGCCGCGAGCCGCGCGAATTGCGTCAGCGTCGCCATCGTCTGCCGGTGGCGCCCGGTGAAGCTTTGCAATATGCCGAGGCCCCATAATGTGCGGAACTGGTAGTCGACGTTGTCGATCTGTCGCGCCAGTTGATTTGCCTCCATCCATGCAGAGTCGGCTTCTGGGCCGAGACGGTCGGAGAAATTGAGACCCGAGGCATAGGATGCGATGAGCTTCATCTTCACCGCGGGTTCGCAGCGCGACAAGGCTTCGACACATTGCAGCGCCCGTTCGACACGTCGCCGGCTTTCCGCGACCATCGACAATTCGTCCCAAAGCGGAATTGCGGCACTCGTCAGGCGTACGCCGACCTCGTGCTCAAGGCCATCGCCCAACGCCCAGTCGATCGCCTTGCGCAAGTCGTTGATGCGCGGTTCGTAGGAGGCGGTCCATTCCTTCCTCGGCCGCCAGTACCACTCCGCCTCGGCTTGCTCGAACAGCCGGAGGAGATAGTGCGCGTGGCTCGATTGCGCATCAACTGCCTCTCCTGCCGTTTCGAGCCGTTCGCCGGTGAAACTGCGCGTACTGTCGAGCAGCCGATAGCGTGTTCCGCTCGCATCGTGCGTGGTCGACAAAAGCGACTTCGCGGCAAGGCTTTCGGTGTACATCGCGATCTCCTCGATGCTTCTGTCGATGTGGCTGGCCACACCGATGACATCGGCAAGAGAAAAGCTTGCCGAGAATACCGACAAAAGGCGCAGGAGCCTGGCCTCGTCCTTTGAGAGAAGCTGGTAGCTCCAATCCAATGTCGCAAGCAGCGTCTGGTGCCGCTGGGGAGTTCCACCCGAACGGGCGATGAGCGGAGTGAAACTTTCCTTCAGAAGGTTGAGCAAGGCCGGCGGCTTTAAGGCCGGCAGCCTGGATGCGGCCAGTTCGATCGCCAGCGCAATCCCGTCGAGCCGGCGGCATATCGCCGATATGGCGGGAAAGTCGGCATCATCGACCTGGTAGCCGTATGCCGCATGCGCCCGCTTCACGAAGAGCTCGACGGCTGGAAAGGCCATGGCCTCCACGCGGTTCTCGCCGCCCTGCTCATCCGGGTATGGAAGCGGCGACAAGCGATAGACGCTTTCGGATCGCGCCCGCAGCGGCTCCCGGCTCGTTGCGATGACATGAAGACCCGGAAGAGCGAGCGTCAGGTGTTCCGCGATCGCAGAAGCGGTGCTGAGAACGTGCTCGCAATTGTCGAGTATCAGCAGCATTTCGCGATCGCGCAGCGTCTCGACGATGCCGGCAAGCATGTTCGTCCATTTGCCGCCGGCCCCCAGAGACGCCGCTATCGTGGCATCGACGAGTTGTGGGTCGCCGATGGCAGCAAGATCGACAAAACAAACGCCGTCGCGAAAGCGGTCAAGCAGACTTTGCGTCAGTCTGACAGCGACCGTCGTCTTGCCTACCCCGGCTGGCCCCACGATCGTGAGGAGCTTGCATTCCGAAAGCTTGGCCACAAGGTCTGCAATTGCGCGGTCGCGACCGACGACCTCCGTCTGTAGAGGCAATTCCGAGCCCGCTGCCTTGGGTGTCTCGAGCGGGGGCTGGTGGTCTCCTCCGTACACACGCAACGGTGCAACGAAGCGATAACCGCGGCCGCTCACCGTGGCGATGCACGACAGCCCGGAGGCCGTTCCCGAAAGGGCGCGGCGCAAGGCTGCGATGTTGACCTTCAGATTGCCCTCATGGACGAAGGTGGCCGGCCAGGCGTACCGTATCAACTGGTCCTTGCCGACGACCTCCCCCGCGTGGATGACGAGCAGGTGGAGAAGATCGAGAGCCCGCGCTCCAATGCGCAGCGGCTTTTCGCCAAGCGTCAGGAGTTGCCGGTCTGGAATGAACCGGTAGTCCCCGAAACAGTATGTTTTGCCGTCTAGTCTGCCGGATTGTTCCATGCACTCACGAATAACTTCCCAATGAAACTTGACGTTTCGAGGTGCGCCCCACGCCCAGCCTGGGGAGCTTTCGCAGGCCATCGAATTTAACCCTCTTTTTACCTCGGCGCCATCCACACGCATATAGCTTAGGAAACATCGATCACCGTTGAAGAGCAACCCGAGACGATAAAGACGATGCCTTGTTCTCGCACCACCCTCAGTCTCTCCGATGCGAAGCGGATGCTGGCGGCGGGCGAAGCCGAAGCCGCAAGCGTCGGCATTGCCTACAACATAGCCGTCGTGGATCAGGGGTGGCGCGCTTGTAGCATTTGCGATCTCGCCATCGGCAAGGCATTGACTGCGCGTTTATTCAATAAGACCACCGTCTCTGGGCCAGTTGGCGCAACCCGGTGCGCCGCTCTTCGGCATAGAGCAAAGCAATGGCGGGCGGGTCATCATCTTCGGCGGCGGAGTGCCGGTGCGCATCGCCATTCCACTGCTGAGGAATAGCGATGGCAAAAAAGCGTTCGTCGAAACCGAAAGAATTCGCCTTACGCTCCCCTCTGCCGAGGCCTAATCGCTGGTTAAAAAAGGTAAATTCTGGCGGATTGTCCTTTGCAGCGTTGGAAGCCGCCGGTACGTTTGCATGCAATAGCCAAGTGCCAGCAAACTAAGGAAGGCTTGCGATGTTCGATATCGTTGTGAATGGCTCGAGGCACCAAGTCGACGTGATACCCGAGATGCCTTTGCTCTGGGTACTGCGCGATGAGCTTGGCATTACAAGTCCGAAGTATGGCTGCGGAATAGCCCAATGCGGCGCCTGCACGGTGCAAGTCGACGGTGAGGCCGTGCGCTCCTGCCAAGCGCGCATCGCAGACGTTGCCGGCAAGGCGATAACCACGATCGAAGGGGTTGGCAACGGCAAGCTGCACCCGGTGCAGGAGGCTTGGATCGAGCACCAGGTTGCGCAGTGCGGATACTGCCAGACGGGCCAGATGATCCAGGTGATCTCGCTGCTTAAAACGCATCCCAAACCGACCGATGAGGATATCAACGAGGTCATGTCGGGCAATCTCTGCCGATGCGGCACGTATGAGCGCATCCGCGTCGCGATCCACGCAGCCGCGGAAAAGATCGGAGGTAAGTGAGATGGGCACGATGCCGGTGCTTTCCCGCCGCGCCTTCGTATTCGGCTCCGCTGCCGTCGCCGGAGGTGTGGTGTTTGGGTCCTATGGTCAGGCTCAGGACAATCCCGCTTCTCCCGGCACGACTAACCCGCTGGCGGCGGACCTCGGCCCGGACTCGGTCGCCTTCAATCCATGGGTCGAGATCAGCCCCGACAGGATCACGCTTATCGCACAGCATGCCGACATCGGACAGGGTGTTGGTTCCATTCAGCCGATTATGATCGCGGAGGAACTAGATCTAGAACTCGGCCAGTTCGAGGTCCGTTTCGCCGGCCCCAGCCCCGCCTACTTCAACACCGGATTCGCGCACGAGATCGCCCCTTTCATGGCGGCGGACCAGAGCCTTGAAGCCGAGAAGGGCCGCGTGGCTGCGCTGGAATGGCTGAGGCAGTCGGGCCTGCAGATGACCGGAGGCTCGAGCGCAATTCCCGACACCTACGAAAAGCTACGCGTCGCCGGAGCAGTTGCCCGCGAGACGCTGAAAGCTGCCGCGGCTAGGCGGAGCGGCGCCGCCATTGCCGATATTCGCACCGAGGCTGGCCACGTCATCCTGCCAGACGGAACAAGAATGCCATATGTCGCGCTTTCGGCCGAAGCGGCGAAAATACCGCCGGTCACGGACGTCAAGCTGCGCAACCCGTCGCAGTGGCGCTTGATCGGCAAACCGATGGAGCGGCTCGACATACGCGCCAAGGTGACGGGCGAGATTATTTTCGGCATCGATCGCAAGATGGACGGCATGGTCTATGCGGCAGTCAAACTCAATCCCAATAAGGGCCAGCCGATCAGGTCGTATGACGCGAGCAAGGCGCAGTCGATGCCGGGTGTCAGTGAGATCCTGAAGATATCCAACGGCATCGCTGTCATAGCGACGAACAGCTGGTATGCGATGCAGGCGGCGGAGCGCGTCGAGTGCGTGTGGGAACCGTCCAGATATCCGCCCGATCAAGATGGGCACTGGGACATCGTGCGTTCCTCCTTCACCGCGGAATTCCTCGCCAAGCAGTGGCGTAACGACGGCGATATCGATGCCGGTCTGAAAGAGGGGACATTGCTCGAGGCGGAGTATCGAGCGCCCTATGTCGGCCACCAGCCGCTGGAACCGCTCAACGGCATCGGCATAGTGACCGACGACAGGATGGAAATCTGGGTTGGCCACCAGACGCCGCAATCGGTGCAGTACATTGCGGCCAAAGCAATTGGCATGAAGCCCGAACAGGTCACCTTCCACAACGAGTGGTCGGGCGGAAGCTTCGGCCACCGCCTGGAATTCGAAAACGTCAGGGCGCTTGCCGAGATCGCGAACCAACTGCGCGGGACGCCCGTGAAGATCGTCTTCTCGCGCGAACAGGACTTCCTGCAAGATATCCCGCGGCAGATTGCGATAGGCAGGTATCGAGGCAGTGTCAAGGACGGCAAAATCGTGGCAGCCGATGTCCAAGTGGCCTCAACGCCTCCCTTCAAGGAGCTGTTGGGGCGGATGGATATGCCGCCGAATGCCCCAGACGGCCAATTGGCCGTGGGTATCTGGAACATGTACTACGACATCCCGAATTACCGCGCGGCGAGTTTCGAGGTGCAGGGCGTGTCGCCGACTACCACCTGGCGGTCGGTTGGCGCTTCGGCCAATGGTTTTTTCACAGAGAGCTTCATCGACGAACTGATCCATGCGGCCGGACTCGATCCGCTCCAGGCGCGCATCGACATGTGCAAGATTCCTATCTACCGGACGCTTCTGCAAACGGTCGGCGACATGGCCGGCTGGAACGGACCGCTCGGCAACGGAAAGGGCCGCGGCGTCGCCTTCGTCGAGGCCTTCGGCACGGCAGTTGCCGAGATCGTCGAAGTGACCATGACGGATTCCGGCATCAGGATCGACAAGGTCTGGGTGGCAGCCGATGTCGGCAAGATCGTCGATCCCGTCAATTTCGAAAACCAAGTGCAGGGCGGCGTTGTCTGGGGTCTCGGCCATGCTATGAACTGCGAACTCACCTATGCAAACGGGTCAGTCCAGCAGACCAACTACAATCACCACGAAGCTATGCGGATGTATCAGTGTCCGGTGATCGAGGTGCGCGGGCTGGAGAACGACTACACGGTGCGCGGCATCGGCGAACCGCCGGTACCTCCGGCGGCGCCGGCGCTCGCTAACGCCATTTTCGCCGCGACCGGCAAGCGCATCCGCGAGATGCCGTTCAACAAATTCATAGACTTCGTTTGAGAGGCGCGGTCATGGACAGAACTCTGATTGCCGCTGCACTCGCTGCTTGGATAATGGCCCCTCTCACGGCGATGGTCTACGCCGAAGGTGAAGGTTCCAGGGATGCCCTGGCCCCGGGTAGCGTGAGCCGTGTGGCAGGTATGGAAGCATGGAAACGAATCGAGGCGGTTGTTACCCATCCACGCTGCGCAAATTGCCATGTGGACGCAGGCGGTATTCCGATCTGGACCCCTGCCGGTGAAACGAGGTCTCGCGTTCACGGGATGAACATCCATGGGGGGGTGAGCAGGATTGGCGCCGAGGCGGCACCCTGTTCGACCTGCCATATGACGTCCACTCTCCCGAACGACCCTGCACCCGCGCCGCCGCGCGCCGGCATTCCTTGGCAGCTCGCTCCGGTGGAGTTTCTTTGGTACGGCCGAAGTGGCGCCGAAATCTGCAAGCAGCTCAGGGATCCAGCCCGCAACGGCGGCCGCGATGCCGTCGCCCTGCTCGCTCATCTTCGACACGATGCATCATTAAACGGGTTCATTCCGCGAGGGTGGGAGCCTGGGGAGGGTCGCAGCACGCCGCCGGGAACCTTCGAGGATCACTTGCGGGACATGGCGGAATGGGGAGCCGCCGGACAGCCATGCCCGGAATGAGCCTGCTTGGTGCGTACGAAAGACCGCCCCTGCCGTCATTTCGCACCGACTGAGTGCCTTCACCGGTCGGACCCTGGGTCAGAACAGAGGCGCGAGCGCCGATCCATGTTGTTTCGTTGGCACAGACCGATGAGGTGGTATCTATGTTTGGAAAAGCCTATGAAGCTCAGTGTCGGGCAACGAAACTTGCTCCATCCAATGCGCCCCATGAGAACCGGACGCTCGTTCTTTTTGCGCTTATGCTGGGCAGTTTCTGTATCGGAACGTCCGAGTTCGCGAGCATGGGCATTATCCAATTGTATTCTGCCGATCTCGGTATAAATATTCCGACCGCGACGAACGCGGTCACCGGATATGCTTTCGGGGTCGTGCTTGGGGCACCGTTCGTTACGCTTGCGGCGGCGAAGCTCAATCGGCGCAATCTCTTGCTGTTTCTGATGGGACTGTGGCTCGTCGGAAACGTCCTGTCGTCGATGACGAGCAATATCGGGCTGTTTACGGTTGCCCGGTTCATAAGCGGCATGCCGCAAGGCGCCTACTTTGGAGCGGGAGCAGTTGTGGCGGCCTATTTCTTCGGCGCGGACCGGGCAGGAAAGGCTTTCGCGCTCGTTATGACCGGCCTGACGGTAGCAACGATCTTTGGATCGCCGTTGGCAACGTTTCTGGGACAGACGCTCGGTTGGCGGAATACCTATCTCGCCATGGCTGCGCTGGGTGCCCTCACGCTCCTGGCGCTGTTCCTCTTCGTTCCGCGCACCGAAGCCCTTCACGGAGGCTCCGTCGTGCACGAACTGTCGGGGCTGCGGCGGTGGAATGTCTGGGCGATGATAATCGTTGCGGCCTTGGGGATATCAAGGCGCTGTCAGGTTAACTGGAGCTGAAAGATTTTGCGGCTATCTCGCGGTGATGAGCCAGAGCCCAGTCAATTATAAACGTCATCGCTTTCCGCCGTCTCTGATTGCCCATGCAGTTTGGCAGTACTTCCGATTTCCATTGAGCCTGCGCCTGATCGGGGAAATGCTGTTGGAGCGCGGCATCGTCGTTTCGTATGAAACGATCCGATGCTGGGCAAAGAAGTTCGGCCCCGACTATGCCGCCCGCTTGCGGCGGAAAGCGCCCAGCCCGAATGACGTGTGGCATCTGGATGAGGTGGTCGTGACGATCGGCAGGCGGAAACACTGGCTCTGGCGTGCCGCTCGCGCCTGCCGCTGCGGAAACGGGAGCGGGTGATGCAGCGGTTCCGTTCGGCAGGCGCGTTGCAACGTTTCGTCAGCGTCTTCTCCGCGGTTCGGAATCTCTTTGTCCCAACCCGCTCGAAAAAGACAGCTATCGATGTCCACCTGCATCGCCTGAGGGCGATCGCCCATTGGAGGAATGCGGCAGGCATCGCCGCGTGATTACTGCAAGCCTGCCCATTGCGCTACTCGTCTCAATTAACCTGACATCACCCGATCTCGGCCTCGACCATTCCGAGGCCCGTTCCTGGCATGCCTGGTACCGCCACATGACGCTCGTCATCGCGGCTGCAGCGTTCCTCGCCAAGTTGGGCTCCGATTTGCGCCGCAGCGCCGCTGGCAAACCGAACGAAACGAGTCCAAACCCGCCAATCGCCGCCTGACTAACAAACTTGCGCTTTTACCAACTGTCGCAGAGATCCGCTATCTGATCACGCGGCTCCTACTGCGACCACCAATCAGGACTGGCTTCGTTCTCGTATGGTCACTCTGGCGACGAAAGCATCAAGCCTACGCAGCCAGCGCCCACTACAAAAACAAGTCACAAAACGCAACTTTAGTACTAGGTGAAAGGCTTTCCATATACCCTGGGTGTAGGAATTTCCGCGACTCAGAATTGCGCTTTGAGTCAGGTTTCGATAACGTGCCATTTTGCGTTGAATTGATTGACTTTCTAATAATAGAGGTATTTTGCATAATGATCCGCCCTTCGGCCAGCATCTGCTCGAAACGCTCGCACAACGGCCAGCGCTGGCTGATGGCCGCTTTGCTGACCTCGACGGCGCTTGTGGCACAGCCGGTTTTTGGAAACGCTGCCTTTGCCGCAGACAATCTTCCCACAGGTGGTCAGGTAGTGTCGGGTGGGGTTGCGATCGCAACATCGGGCACATCGACCACCATCACCCAAAGCTCCGACAAGGCCATCGTCAATTGGAACGGCTTTTCCGTCGGTCAGGGCAATAGCGTCAACTTCGTCCAGCCTGGAACGGGTTCGGCTATTCTCAACCGTGTTACCGGTAACACGAGTTCGACCATTGCCGGCACACTCAGCGCCAATGGACAGGTGTATCTGATCAATCCGAATGGCATCGCCATCACCCCAACGGGTACGGTCAGGGTCGGTGGCGGCTTCGTCGCCTCGACGCTCGACATCTCCAACGACGACTTCCTCAAGGGCCAGTATAACTTCAATGGCAATGGCGCGTCTGCCGGTGTCAGCAATGAAGGCGTGATCACCGTCGGTCGTGGCGGCTATGCCGCGCTGCTCGGCGGTACCGTGAAGAATGATGGGCTGATTGCCGTTCCCATGGGCAAGGTGGGCCTGGGTTCCGGGGAGCAGGCGACGCTCGACCTATCGGGCGACGGTTTCTTGCAGGTGGCAGTACCCACGAAGGACGGCGCGGAGGGCAATGGCGCGCTGATCGAGAACGGCGGCACGATTTCGGCTGAAGGCGGCACCGTGGTCATGAAGGCTGCCGCGGCCCGCAATGCGGCGCGCAATTCCATCAACCTGTCCGGCGTGGTGGAAGCCAACAGCGTCTCGGGCAGCGATGGTGCGATCACCCTTGGCGGCGGAGACGGCGGCAAGGTCGCAATCTCCGGTAAGGTCAAGGCAAGCTCGGCAACTGGCAAGGGCGGCAAGATCACCGTGACCGGCAGATCCGTTGCGCTGAAAGGCGCGACCGTCGATGCATCGGGCGCCAAGGGTGGCGGTACCGTCAAGATCACGGCAGCTACCGATGACTCGGATGGCAGCGCCATCATCGACGTCGGCTCGGTGGTGGACGCCAGAGCGACCGGGACAGGCGTCGGAGGAACGGTTATTATAACCGGTAATGTCGTGGCCGCAGAAGGCGGCTCCGTCATCGACGCAAGCGGCGCTGCGGGTGGCACTGTCCTTCTGGGTGGCGATTATCAGGGCGGTAGCAACGCGAGCCACAAATTCGTTTCCGAACTCGTCTCCACTGCCAACAAAGCCTACGTGGCAGACGGTGCCACCATCCGGGTGGACGGCACGGCGGGTGCCGGTGGGCGCGCCGTCGTGTGGTCAGACGACACGACCGTCTTCTTAGGCACCATTACTGCCACCGGCGCGGGCAACGCAGCAGGTGGGGTGGTTGAGACATCCGGACACAACCTGCTTCTCGGTGACAAGATAACGGTTTCAACCCTCTCGGAGCAGGGTGAGACCGGCACATGGCTGATCGACCCTTACAACGTCACCATTTCGTCCTCGGGCAGTAGTAATGTCTCGGTCACGGTGTCGGGCAACCCTTGGAACGTCGTGCCATTGGCCAGCGGCGCCAACATCAATAACTCGACCCTGAGCACCTATCTTGGGTCCACCAACGTTGCGATCACGACCAATGGAGGGGGGGCGGAGGCCGGTAATATCACGGTAAATGGCGCCGTGTCCTGGAGTGCCGCCACCACATTGTCACTGCTTGCGGATGCGAGCACGGGTGGCGTCTTCATCAACGCCAACATCTCGGGAAGCAATGCCAGCAGCGGGCTGGTGCTGAGCGCGGGTTCCGGCGGCATCAGCCAGGCCGGCGGTACCGCGATCCAGGCTGGAACGCTGACGGCGACGACCGCCAATGGTGGCTCTGTCACGCTCACGAACACAGGCAATCTGGTGTCGGCGCTCGGGGCGTCGAGCGTGGCCGGATCCTTTGCCCTCACCAGTGGGCAGGCCCTGACGGTTTCCGGCAACCTCACAAGCAATGGTACACTGTCGCTCGCCACCACGTCTGGCGCTCTGACCATAAACGGCGCGCTGACCGACAGCCACGCGAACTCCAGCCTCACGCTGTCGGCCGCGGGCGACCTGATCCTCTCCAAGGATGTGACCCAGAGCGGCACCAATGCAGCGGTCAGCCTCACCTATGGCGGCAGCTACAGCCTCAGCAACGGCGCCCGTGTTTCCCTGCCGGATGGCGGTGCTTCGCTTTCCCTCAACGGCACGTCCTACACGCTCATTCACGATGTCACCGCCCTTCAAAGCATGAGTGGCTCAGGTAGTTACGCTCTCGGCAATGACATCGACGCATCGGCGACCTCAAACTGGAACAGCGGCGCGGGCTTCGACGCCATCTCCGGCTTCTCCGGTACCTTGGCGGGCTTCGGGCACTTCGTTGACAGCCTCACCATCAACAGGCCGACCCAATCGACGCAGGGCCTGTTCGGGATGCTGTTCGGTACGGCCCGCGATCTGACCCTCTCCAATGTGTCGATCAATGGCAACGGCACCGTGGGCGGCGTTGCGGGACGCCTCTCGGGCGGTACGCTGTCGAATGTCCATGTCACGGGGACGGTGACCGGGCAAAACGCACAGGTCGGCGGCCTCGTCGGGTGGAGCGATATCGCCGTGATCGGACTTTCGTCCTCCGCCGCCAGCGTGGCCGGCACGGATGAAGTCGGCGGCCTCGTTGGACGGAACCGTGCCGGTTCGATCGCCACGTCATACGCCACAGGGGCGGTTACGGGTACGGGCATCGGGATCGGCGGCCTGGTCGGCACCACGGTGCAAGGCTCCACGCTGACCGATACCTATGCCAGCGGTTTGGTGACCGGCGCGAGTGGCACTGGCGGCGTCGTCGGTAGCGGGGATGGCACGACCATCACCAGTACCAACGTCTATTGGGACATGGATTCGACGGGCCAGTCCACCAGCGTGGTGGGCAACGGCTTCAGCTCCGGCAGCGCCCGTGCGCAATCGACCTATTCGGGTTTCGATTTCTCCAACGTCTGGGTGATGATCGCCGGCGAGACACGGCCGATGCTGCGCAACGAGTATTCGACAGTCATCGCCACGCCGGCGGCGTTGCAACTGATGTCGCAGGATCTCACCGGCAGCTACAAGCTGGGGGCGAACATCGACATGACAAGCGCGCTCGCCATTGGCAGCAACGGCTATTACGGCGGCCTCTGGGGGGCTTCCGGCTTCGTGCCGATCGGCAGCAGTTCAAGCAAATTTACGGGTAGTTTCAACGGCCAGTCGTATACCATCACCGGCCTGACCATCAATCGCAGTGGGACAAATTACGTCGGCCTGTTCGGCTACACCAACGGCGCGACGATCAGCAACGTCACGCTCTCCGGCGGCAGCATCACCGGCAATGATGATGTGGGCGCGTTGATCGGCTACATGCACGGCGGCTCCGTCTCCTCGGCGTCCGCCGGCGCCACGGTCACCGGCGCCAGCACCTCGGAAACCAACGCCGGCGGTCTCGTGGGAGCCAATGACGGCGGCGCCATCAGCCGCGCCTCCGCGAGCGGCAATGTCACCGGCGCGGGCTATCAGATCGGCGGCCTCGTCGGCTATCTCGTCAATGGCGGCAGCATCACGCAGTCCTATGCCACGGGTAACGTCACCGGCACCAATACGGGCGCCGGCATGGGCTATATCGGCGGCCTCGTGGGTGCTAGTGGCTTCACCGGTAATGACGGCGGTACCATCAGCCAATCATATGCCACCGGCACCGTCACCGGCAGCTCTGGCCCGATCGGCGGCTTCATCGGCCACAATGAGGGGACGATCACCGATGCCTATGCCACTGGCCGTGTGATCGGTCTTTCCGGCGCGAGCAATATCGGCGGCTTCGTCGGCGTGAACTTCACCGATGGCACCATCAGCAACGCCTATTCGACCGGCTATGTCTCTGGTGGCACGCAGCTCGGTGGGTTTGCGGGCTATAACAACGCCGGCGCCTCGGCCATCACGTCGGCCTATTGGGATACGCAGACCAGCGGCCAGTCGGTTGGCATATTCGGTGGCCCAGGCAGCGTGACGGGCCTGACCACGGCAGCCATGAAAACTCTGGCGACCTTCACCGGCGCCGGCTGGAGCATCGACGATGCTGGGGGCACGTCCTCTGTATGGCGCATCTATGATGGCGACACCATGCCGTTGCTGCGCAGTTTCATGACCAGCCTCACTGTCACCGGCGGTAGCGGTACCAAGACCTATGATGGGTCGGCTACCTCTTCCGATGTGGGGACCCTGGTTTACAGCCCGTCCGGCTACACCACATCTCTTGTGCAAGGCACTGCAAGTTATACTGCAAGCAGTGCCAATGCCGGCACCTATACCGGTACCGGCCTGAAGCTCTCCGGGCTTTACTCCAGCCAGTTAGGCTACGACATCACCTTCGTTTCGGGCTCCCTGTTGATCAGCAAGGCCGCTCTGACGGTCACGGCCAGTAATGACAGCAAGACCTATGACGGGCTTGGCTATAGCGGTGGCAATGGCGTGACCTATAGCGGCTTCGTGGGCAACGACAGCGCGGCGTCGCTCGGCGGCACGCTCAGCTATGGCGGCACCGCGCAGGGCGCGGTGAATGCCGGCACCTATTCCATCACGGCTTCGGGGCTGACCTCGGGCAATTACACCATCAGCTATCAGCCCGGAACCCTGACGGTTGCCCAGCGGTCGATTACTGTCGCGGCCAGTAATGACAGCAAGACCTATGACGGGCTTGGCTATAGCGGCGGCAATGGCGTGACCTATAGCGGCTTCGTGGGCAACGACAGCGCGGCGTCGCTCGGCGGCACGCTCAGCTATGGCGGCACCGCGCAGGGCGCGGTGAATGCCGGCACCTATTCCATCACGGCTTCGG
>Ga0207695_10000414_pt1 | contig 95039 bp, 73 predicted proteins | sample KBSC54metaG_FD_184354 | JGI IMG/M metagenome (GOLD analysis project Ga0207695, IMG submission 184354) | Corn rhizosphere microbial communities from Kellogg Biological Station, Michigan, USA - KBS C5-4 metaG (SPAdes) (version 2) | ecosystem: Host-associated > Plants > Roots > Rhizosphere > Soil... | reverse complement strand
GCGTGGCGAAATCCACATGGTACAGGCCGAAGCGTTTAGAAAACCCCAACGACCATTCGAGATTATCCAGCAATGACCACGCGTAGTAACCCTTCAGATTGACCCCGGCATCGATGGCTTTACGCAAGGCCTTCAAATGCTTGCGTAAATAGTTCGTGCGCAGCGGGTCGTCCAGCACCTCCGACTCGGCCACCGGCGGGTCGTAGAAGGCCGAACCGTTCTCGGTGATGTACAGCGGGATGTCGCCGTAGCGGCTCTTGAACCAAGTCAGCGTGTCGGTCAGGCCCTGCTCGAACACCTCCCAGCCGGTCTCGGTGTAGGTCTTGTTCGGCTGCATCACCGGCGAAGCCTTGAGCGGGTACTGGTTGGGGTCGTTCTTCACCACGGCGCGGGTGTAGTAGTTGATGCCGACGAAATCGACTTTCTGGTGGGTCAGCTTGAAATCGTCTGCCGGGAAGTCCGGCCATGCGTCGCCGAAAATCTCCTTGAGCTCGGGCGGGTAGCTGCCCAGCAAGGCGGGGTCGGCGAACTGCTCGTTCATGTAGGCATGCGCACGGCGCGTGGCCGCCAGATCTTCGGCGCTTTGCGAATGCGGGTATTTCGGCTCGATATTGAATACCACGCCGATCTCGTGCTTGCCGTGCGCACGGTAGGCCTGGATGCCGGCGCCACTGGCGCGCATCAGGTTGTGTGCGGCGATAGGCGCTTCGTACTTGCTGCGGTGACCGGGTGCGAGCGCGCCGTGCAGGTAGCCGCCGTCGGTAACTACCCAGGGTTCGTTGAGTGTGGACCAGCGTTGCACGCGGCCGTCCAGCGCCTTGAACATCACTTCGGCGTATTCGGCAAACCAGTGCGCGATGTCGCGATTGAGCCAGCCACCACGATCGTCCAGTGCCGCCGGCAGGTCCCAGTGGAACAGGGTGACGTTCGGCGCGATGCCGTTGGCGAGCAGTTCGTCGACCAGGCGTGAATAGAAATCCAGGCCCTTGTGGTTGATGCGGCCGGTGCCCTCGGGCAGCACACGGGCCCAATTGATGCTGAGGCGGTAGCCCTTCAGGCCCAGCGCCTTCATCAACTGGACGTCGTCCTTGTAGCGGTTGTAATGGTCGCAGGCCACGTCGCCGGTGTCGCCGTTTTTCATCATCCCGGGCGTATGCGCGAAGCGTTCCCAGATGCTCGGGCCAGCGCCATCGGCCAGCGGCGAGCCTTCAATTTGGTAGGCGGACGTGGCGGCGCCCCAAAGGAAGCCGTCGGGAAAACGGTAGCTGCTCATGACTTTAAGGCTCTCGATGCCGCAACGCGGCTTGATGTAAACGATTACATTGCGAGAATATCCGAATATCCCCCACTTGTGCAGCCGTTTGGCGCATCGTGGGCCGGTTTTGATCCATCCAGCAGGCTTGCCGCCCGGCCAGGCCAGGAGATACATGCATGGCCAGTGTTCGCCTCGACAAGCTGCGCAAGGTCTACCCCAACGGTCATATCGGGGTAGCTGATGCCAGCTTCGAGATTGCCGACGGCGAGCTGCTGGTGCTGGTGGGTCCTTCCGGCTGCGGCAAGACTACTCTGCTGAGGATGATCGCGGGCCTGGAAACCATCAGCGGCGGCACGCTGAGCATCGGCGATCGCGTAGTGAATGATGTGGCGCCGAAGGATCGCGATATCGCGATGGTGTTCCAGAACTATGCGCTCTATCCGCATATGACCGTGGCCGAGAACCTTGGCTTCGGCCTGAAGCTGCGCAAGCAGGATCCGGCCGAGATCGACCGTCGCGTGCGCGAGGCAGCCGCGATCCTGGAACTGGAGCAGCGGCTCGATTCGCGACCCGCAGCATTGTCGGGTGGGCAACGTCAGCGCGTCGCGCTGGGCCGCGCGCTGGTGCGCAATCCCAAGGTTTTTTTGCTCGACGAGCCGCTGTCCAACCTGGATGCCAAGCTGCGCTTGTCGATGCGCGTGGAGATTGCGCGTCTGCATCGCCAGCTCAAGGCGACCATGGTCTACGTCACCCACGACCAGATCGAGGCGATGACCCTGGGCCAGCGCATCGTGGTGTTGAACGGTGGCGTGATCCAGCAGATCGATACGCCGATGAATCTCTACGATCGCCCGGCCAACCTGTTCGTTGCCGGCTTCCTTGGTAGCCCGGCGATGAATCTGCTACGCGGCACACTGCGTCGTGAGAACGGCTGGATGCTGCAGACTACGCAAGGCACGTTGGCGCTTGGCGACCTGCAGGCCGCCGCGCTCGAAGCGTGGCAGGGCAAGGAGATCGTGCTGGGCCTGCGGCCTGAAGACCTGGTGCCGCAGAAAGAAGCCGATGGGGCATTGCTCAGTGCGCAGCTGGAAGTGGTCGAGCCTGTCGGCAACGAGATGTTCTTGAACCTGCGCTATGGCGACCAGGCACTCGTCTCGCGTACGCCATCGCGCGAGTTGCCCGAGCACGGCAGCACGCTGCATTTCGGGTTTCATCCGGAACGACTGCATTTCTTCGATGCCCAGAAGGGCGAGCGCATCGCAGGTTGATTTGTGACAACGGATCACGCCTTTTGTTGACGGATGGATCTCCGACCTGAACGGACGCCGCCGGCTTGCGGCGGCAGGGTCAACGCTCCCGACAGGGCTACGTTCTTGCGATGGCACGGCACGCGCGGGGTGCGCTGTCGTCCATCACCTTTGGAGGGAGACTTTCATGAAGTCGATTCGCCGCGTTATTGCCCTTGCGTTCGTCATGTCCACGATGGTCGCTACCGCCGCCATGGCACAGACCGCCGATGTTCCTGGCCACCCGCGCGTCAACGAAGTCAATCAGCGCATTGATAATCAACAGAATCGCGTCAGCAATGGTGTCGCCAACGGTACGGTGAACGGAAAGCAGGCGGCCCGGGACGAAACGCGCGACGCCAATATCGCCCAGCGCGCGAGTGCCGACGAAGCCAAGCACAACGGTCATCTGACCAAGAAGGAAACGCGCAACCTCAACCGCGCTGAGAATCGCAACAGTCGCGATATCCGTCGCCAGAAGGCGCACTGACGGCACGCATTGATCGTATAGGAACCGAAGGCCGCGGCGGGGCGCCGTGGCCTTCGGGATTCATGCTCAGGCTTGTTTCTGCATGCCCTGCAGCGCCGTCAATAGCTTCGTGCCGTTGGGCGTGCCCCAACCGGTGCACGCATCCCAGCCTTTGGCTGCCTTGAAGTCACCGTTGTTGCCTGAGGTGATGTCCTGAAAGGCTGCCGAGCCGATCTGATAGATCGCCGCATGCACATCGCCGAGCGGACTTCCCAGCGATTGATTGCAACGCGCAATCAACGCGGCCCATAGAGGCGCCACGGCGCTGGTTCCGCCGATCACGGTGTCCTGACCGTCGACGCGCACCTGGTAGCCGCTTTCCGGATCCGCATCGCCTGCAACGTCAGGGACGCCGCGGCCACTTTTACCGCTCGGCAGCGTGATGCCACTCTGCCAATCGGGCTTGGCCACCTGTGCGCTGACGCCACCGCCGGTGGCGCCATTGTTCGAGGCTGTTTCATTCCAGACGGTTTCGCTTTTTATCGTGCTGCCACTGGCTTGCAGGCGAGTGCCGCCGCAAGCGAGCACGTATTGGCTGGATGCGGGAAAATCGACGTGCGGCTGGTTGTCGGTTTCGCCGTCGCTCGAACCATCGTCGCCGGCTGCGGCAATCACCGTCCCGCCCATGGCCACGGCGTCTTCGAGCGCGCTTTGCATCGCGTTGAAGGACTGGGTACTCCAACTGTCCTCGGGGCCACCCCAGCTGATCGACATGACCGATGGCTTGTTGGTCGTGTCGTGTGCGGCTTGCGAAATGGCTTCGTAGAAACCCTGGTCTGTATTGGGAGCAAAGTAGACCGCAATGTTGGCGTTGTTCGCCAAAGCTCCGGCAACTTCGATGTCGAGCAATACTTCCGCGTCGGCATCGCCGCCGGGTTGATTGCTTCCGCCAGACACCGCAACGTCGACGACGGTGGGAGTCTTGAGCTGCAGCGAAGAAAAATAAGTGGTGAGATCGTCGCTCTGGTAGCCGCCGCCAAGTTCGATCAGGGCGATCGTCTGGCCCCTGCCATCGGTGCTGTCGGGATATTGATAGAGCTGGCCGACCTGCAGCGGTGTGAATGACTGGGAGGGTTGTTGCTGGGCCCGGCGAAAATGCGTCTTGGCGACCGGGCGTTGATCGAGGCCGAGCACCGCAATCACGTGAGGTCCCAATGACTCGCCTGGCTGCGGCGCGTGCTGACAGCCGGTAAATTGCCGGCCATCGGCCATCTCGTAGCGCCCCAGTTCGACGCCGAAGGCCTTCTGCATGGCCGATACGTTGCCACGCAAGCGCATGGAGCGGCGATGTGCCTGGCAGTCCGTTTCCTGCAGATCGTGATCACGCGCGAAACTGCGCATACGCTCCACGTCCGCCGGATCGGCACCGAAACGTTCGCCGAAGCTGGCACGCGATTGAGCATGCCCGGCTGGCCAGCGCGCAGGCTCCGGTTGTGCGCCGCGACGTCGCAGCACGACAGTGACTTCCATCGTGTCGTCGGCGCTGTGCGGGCCGAGGTAACGAGCCGCTTGCGAGAAAGCTGAAGAAGTGGGCGATGCAGACATGAATCAACACTCCGTGGGGGCGGGCTCTTGAGGTTGCGCCGGCTCATGTTGCGTGGGTGTGTTAGCAAGATCGGGCGTTTAGGCAGATGTCACTTTTTGCGTGAAAACCTGCGGTGCGACGCAATGCCCTGCGCCGGGCGGGTGGCCCGGGCGTAGAATGGTCGGATCGTGTATCGCCTGAGGTCGTTTCCATGACTTTTCCTGCAGTCCGCATGCGCCGTATGCGCCGCGATGCGTTCTCCCGCGCCCTGATGCGCGAAACCGTACTGACGAGCGCTGACCTGATCATGGTGGCTTTCCTGATCGAGGGAGAAGGGCAGCGCGAGCCGGTGCCGTCCATGCCGGGCGTGGACCGACTGTCGATCGATGAACTGCTCAAGCTGGCCGGCGAATGCGTGCGTTTGGGTATTCCTGCATTGGCGTTGTTTCCCTCGCCCGGCGCGTCGGTAAAAAGCGAGGACGCGCGTGAGGCATGGAACCCCCAGGGCTTGATGCAACGCGCAACGCGCGCGTTGAAAGCGAAATATCCCGAACTCGGCCTGATTGGCGACGTTGCGCTCGATCCTTATACGACCCATGGCCAGGATGGCCTGATCGACGCGGACGGCTACGTGATGAACGAGCCGACGGTCGAGGCCCTGATCAAGATGTCGCGGGCGCAGGCTGAAGCCGGCATGGATTTTGTCGCGCCGTCGGACATGATGGATGGCCGGATCGGTTCGATTCGCGATGCCCTGGAAGACGCCGGTTACATACACACGCGCATTCTCGCGTATTCGGCCAAGTACGCTTCCGCGTTCTACGGCCCGTTTCGCGATGCGGTCGGGTCTGCCGCCAATCTGGGCAAGGGCAACAAGCACACCTACCAGATGGATGTCGGCAACAGCGATGAGGCGTTGCGCGAAGTCGAGCTGGATATCAGCGAAGGCGCCGATGCGGTAATGGTGAAACCGGGCCTGCCTTATCTCGACATTCTGCGTCGCGTGAAAGATACCTTCGGCGTGCCGACCTTCGTGTACCAGGTAAGCGGCGAGTACGCGATGCTCAAGGCCGCCATTCAGAACGGGTGGCTGGAGGAGCGCGCAGTCGTGCTCGAGTCGCTGACCGCGATGAAACGTGCCGGCGCCGATGCGATTCTTACCTATTTTGCGATCGATGCCGCGCGCTGGTTGCGGGGCGAGTGAATCGACGGTGAGGGAGCCCGGTGTCGCGTCGGAAGGGAAACACTGGAGGCGTAAAGCCGGCCACTGCGTGGCCTGTGAAGTCGCGCCTTTGGCGCTGTAAAGGGTAAAGGGGAAAGCCGGCATACGGTAGTTCGGGGCTTTTTTGCTTTCTCCCTTTACCCTTTCCTCTTTACAGGCCACGCAGTGGCCGACTTTACGTTTTCAGCGGTTCTCTGAAGTCGCGACAAGCCATAACCTGACCACAAGCTACACCAGCACCGGCGCCGTGGGCACCGAGACATGGCCCACCATATAAGCCTGCTGGGCTGGCGTTGCAGGAAGCTCGCGCCACAAACGAAACCTCACCATGCTCCAGCTTCCGGGTTCATAGGCACTCACCGCGGCCAGGGCACCGTGTGACGTATCGTGCAGCGCGCGGTCCCGTTCGTCTTGACGCAACGTTTCCAGATCGGCATGGGGTGCGATCGGTAGCAACTCGCGCGTGGCGTACGCAGCTTCGCGCAAATCCGGCTTGAGGCTGGCTTGCCACACCGACCACAAACGAATCGATGGACGTCCAAACGCATCGCATAGCGCAGCAAAGCCCGGCCCGGCGAGAAATGCATTCATGCCTTTCTCGTTGCGCCACAGGTAGAACGGCGCATAGAGATTCTCGTGTGTCGCCGGGTGATCGCTGCCGCGTGTCGCGCTGAGATACGCCTTGAACGCCAGGTGGGGGAAGTCGTCCGTCATGATCCCCTTTTCGGCGATCCGATGGCGGATGATCGCCATGTCGTAATCGGCCGGAAAGGTGAAGCTGTATTGCATGGCGATCATTGCATCGCTTCCGCCGCGGTAATTCCGGCGCGACCGCCGCCGAAGGACCAGTCTTCCGATGCGGTGGTATGTACCACCACCATCACGTCTTCCGGGTCGATACCCGGGCCCTCGGCCAGCAGTTGGACCAGCCGACGGTAGAACTTCCGCTTGGTGTCGGCGTCGCGTGGGCGGCCGACGGTGATCGCGATATGCACGAAATCGTCCGAACGCGGTCCGCCCAGATAGTCGCGGTCGTAGAAGAACTCGCCAGGTTCCAACTGGTGGATCATCTGGAACCGATCGTTGGCCGGGGTGTTGAAGGCCTCGTTCATGGCGCGATAGAGGTTGTCGGCGAGCGCACGGAGATAGTCCGGCGACTTGCCCTTGTGAAGCGTGATTCGAGCGTACGGCATGGCATGAACTCCTCAGCTGACTTGACGGGATCCAGGCTACAGCGGCACGATGGTCCTTAAAATCGGGAAATTCAGAACTAACAATCCACTTTTTTGGTACTGACTCATGCGCCGCATTCATTTCGACCTTGATGTGCTGCGGACCTTTGTCGCTGGCGTGGAACTCAATAGTTTCGCCAAAGCGGCAGACCGCCTGGGCCGCTCGACCTCGGCGGTCAGTGCGCAGCTGAAGAAGCTGGAGGATCAGGTCGGTACGCCTATCTTGCGCCGGCAGGGCCGCGGCATGGCGCTGACCGAGACCGGGGAAACGATGCTGGCCTACGCGCGGCGCCTGCTTGAGCTCAATGACGAGGCTGCGACGGCGCTGCATGGTGCCGAGCTCGAGGGTTGGGTGCGCCTTGGCTTGCAGGAGGATTTTGGCGAATCGCTGCTGGCGGACGTGCTGGGTCGGTTTGCGCGAGCGCACCCGAAAGTGCGGATCGAGGCACGCATCGCGCGCAACCGAGAACTGCTTGAGCGCATCGATACGGGCAAGCTCGACCTGGCGCTGGCCTGGGACGCCAACTACAACACGCCTTATCAGGAGCGTATCGCTGAGCTGCCGATGCGCTGGATCGGCCCGGCCCACGGCACGTTTCATTGGCAACCCGGTGAACCAGTGCCCCTGGTGTCGCTGGATGCGCCCTGCCTGATGCGCACGGCGGCAACCACGGCGCTGGATCGTGCTGGCATACCCTGGCGTATCGCCTTTACCAGCGCGAGCCTTGCCGGCATCTGGGCCGCGGTTGCCGCCGGCTTGGGAGTGGGCATGCGTACCGAAGCGGGTCTACCGGGGCTGGTCGGTGTGATGACGCACGCCGCGTTACCCGATTTACCCCGGCTTGGTCTGTTTCTGCATCGTGCTACCGCCGAACCGTCCGCGGCGGTGGCGCGCCTGGATGACATAGTGCGCCAGGCACTAGCGCCGCTGTCGCGTATCGCAAAGACGTAGGCGGATCCATGCGCTGCGTGGAATAATCGCGAGAACTTAAGGAGCGCGCTTGGATAGTCATCATTTCCTGCAAACCGCGCTGGTGTTCCTGCTGGCGACGGTTATTGCGGTACCGCTCACAAAGCGGTTTCGACTTGGCTCCGTGCTCGGCTACCTCGTCGCCGGCGTCGTTATCGGTCCACAGCTGCTCGGCCTGATCTCCGATACCGGTGGTGTTGCGACGATCTCCGAATTTGGCGTCGTGTTGATGCTGTTCGTGATCGGCCTGGAACTGTCGCCTCAACGCCTGTGGGTGATGCGGCGTTCGGTCTTTGGTACCGGCATGCTGCAGGTGCTGGCGACCAGCCTGGTGATCGGTCTGGTTGGCTATTACTTCTTTGGCCTGACGACGAAGGGCGCGGCCATCATCGGTGGCAGCCTGGCCTTGTCCTCGACCGCATTCGGGCTGCAGATCCTCGCTGAGCGTAAAGAGGCCGGCTCATCTTACGGACGGCAGGCGTTCGCGATCCTGTTGTTCCAGGACCTGGCCGCCATCCCGCTGATTGCCGCGATCCCGTTGCTTGCAAGCACCAAGCACGGCTTCGACGTGGCAGCCAGTGCGCGCACGGTGTTCGGCATTGTCGCGGTGGTGGTGGGCGGACGTTACCTGTTGCGTCCCGTATTCCGTTTCGTTGCACGCGCCAATGCCGTGGAGGTATCCACAGCGACTGCGCTGCTGGTCGTCATGGGCACTGCATGGCTGATGGAACTGGTCGGCGTATCGTCGACGCTCGGCGCCTTCCTTGCCGGCGTGCTGCTTGCCGATTCCGAATACCGCCACGAGCTCGAATCGCATATCGAGCCTTTCAAGGGCTTGTTGCTGGGCCTGTTCTTCATCAGCGTCGGCATGTCGATGGACGTGGCAATGCTGTTGAGCAAGCCGCTCACGGTTGCCTTGCTGGTAGGCGCGTTGCTGGTATTCAAGGGCGCTTTGTTGTGGCCACTGGGCCGCATCGTCGGCGGGCTCAACCGTTCCGATGCCCTGCGCCTGGCCGTGCTGCTGGCCTGCGGCGGCGAATTTGCCTTCGTGGTGCTCAAGCAGGCACAGGAGGCCATGCTGATCACCGCGCAGCAGCAAAGCATGCTGGTGCTGGTGATCACCTTGTCCATGGCGCTTACGCCGATCCTGGTGGTACTTGCCGCCAAGGCGCTCGGCGCGGTGGCTGAAAAGAAGCCCACGCGCGAATACGACGAGATCAATACCGATGCGCCGCGCGTGATCATTGCCGGCTTCGGCCGTGTCGGCCAGATTGTCGGCCGTGTCTTGCGTGCGCAACGCATTCCGTTCGTGGCGCTGGAATCCTCGATCGAGCAGATGGATACGCTGCGACGTTTCAACAACACGTCGCTGTTCTTCGGCGACCCCGGGCGGGCCGACCTGCTGCGCGCAGCACAAGCGGACAAGGCCGAAGTATTCGTACTGGCCACGGACGACCCCGACGCCAACCTGCGTATCGCGCGCCTCGTGCGCCGGCAGTATCCACACCTGAAAATCGTCGCACGCGCACGCAATCGCCAGCATGCCTTCCGTCTGATGGATCTGGGCGTAGAGATGCCGATACGCGAAACGTTCTATTCCAGCCTCAAGATGACGCGCATGACCCTGGAAAGCCTCGGGCTTTCCAGCGAGCTGGCGAACGATCGCGTCGATCGCTTCCGCGAACACGATATCCGCCTGTTGAAAGCCCAGTACCTGGTCTACGACGACGATGTACGCCTGACCCAGACCTCACGCGAAGCGCTGAACGACCTGATGCACCTGTTCGACGCCGACGACGACCCGGTGGCCGAGCGTGAGCGCGAGACGTCGACGCCGTCTACGGAGTTGAGTGAGGAAGAGGAGTAGGGGGAGGGGCTAGGAGTGAGTGGAGAGGAGTGAGGAGTGAGAGAGAGCTGCGATGCGCCAGTCTTACCTCTCCGGGCACACCAAAACTGAAGGTCCTGCGCCTTCCTGGCCGGCTTCGCCGTTCGCACTGCGTGCGTGGGCCAGCAAAGAGAAAGTGACTCGGACGCCGGCAGGCGTTCGAAACGCCCGCTGCGTAGGCGGCCTGTCGCGGGAACACTCTTGCAAGTACGAGGCCACCACGAATCCAGCTTCTGCGGTACGACGAAGCGGCGAGGCGCTAGATGACCAGCTTCGCTGTTGTAAAGCGCCTCCGGCGTACGCCGGGATGACGATGTAGGAAGGAGTCTCGACGATGACAAACTCATTCGGGTAGCAAAAAAGCCGCTGCGTAAGCGCCCAGGTCGTGGAACCATACAGGCGAGTACGAGGCTGCCACGAAACCAGCTTCTGAGGTAGGACGAAGCGCAAGGCGCTGGATGACCAGCTTCGCTGTTGTAAAGCGCCTCCGGCGTATGCCGGGATGACGCGTAGGGGAGATTGCGAGGATGGCTAACTTTGCGAGTTAGCAACGAGCGACTTGGACACGTGGGGCAACCGAGTAGAGCCAGCGCCAAATTACTCAGGTTGCGCCGGTTGCCGTAACGTCTGCCGCACGCTGGGAATCACGCTGCCTGCGCGCACCGCCAACTCATGCGCAATATCCACATAGCCCAGCTGCCGCGCTACATCGGCCGACGTACGCCCAAACGCATCAGCCGCGGCACGATCGGCGCCCCGAGCAAGCAACACACGCGCGGGCGGCAACAGCGCGTGCATGGCACAGGCGTGCAACGCAGTGACGCCGCGTTGATCGGCATGCTCCAGATTGGCGCCCGCATCGAGCAGCACCGGCACTAATGCGCCGATATGCGTGGCATCGCAGTCACTGCCGGGGCGCATGTGCGCGCCGAGCAAAAGCAGCAGCGGTGTCTTGCCTTCGCCGTCCGCGCGATCGATCTGTGCGCCGCGCTTCAACAGCGCATCGAACAAGCGGCGCGCACGCAAACTGTCGTTGTGTTCAAAACCGAACTGCGCCGCCGCATGCAGCGCGCTATGCCCGCGCGAGTCGACCGCATTGACGTCAGCGCCACCATCAAGCAGTTGCTCGACGATATCCGGATAACCCATGGCAGCGGCGACCATCAGGGCCGTCGCATCGCCGGGCAACCGCTGGTCGACCGCAACGCCGCGCTCCAGCAACAGGCTGATCAAGGCTTCGCGCCGTGCGCCCACGGCAGCGGCCAGCGGCGTCATGCCATTGCTGGCCGTCGCAGAGATGTCGGCGTCGGCATCGAGCAGGCGTGCAGCGATATCGCGATGTCCCGCGCCACAGGCATGCAACAAGGCGCTTGCGCCCTGGCGATCGCGCGTATCGGCGGCGAAACCTAGTTCGAGCAGGCGTTCAACAGCGGCCAGGGCGCCAATCGCAGCCGCGGCCGGCAGGTCGTCGGCACGCAGCGGGCGGCGTGGGCGCGACCACTCACCCCAATTCAACCAGCGCTCGATCTCGCCATGATCCAGCGCGAGGCCAAGCGGTGTTTCACCGTTGGCGTCGGCAATTTCAGGATCAGCGCCGTGAGCCACCAGCGCGCGCACAAGCGGCAAAGCGTTCTCGCCGTTTTCCAATGCGGCAAACAGCGGTGTGCGGCCGGATTGATCGCGCGGGTTGGGGTTGCAGCCGCGATCGAGCAGCGCCTGCAGCACCACGAGCTGACCGTTTGCGGCGGCCAGATGCATCGGCGTGCGATCGCGTACGTCAGGGCCGAAAGGATCGGCACCGCCCGACAACAGCGATTGCAACAGGGCGATGCCCTGCGAATGATTGTCGGTGATGCGTTGCAAGGCTTGGCCGAGCAAGCCGGTACCGGCGGGGCTGGCGCCCGATTGCATCAGGTCTTCGATCGCTTCGATCGACCCCGGCAGCTGCTGGAGCAAGGCATCGAACAATCGTCGGCCCAAGGTCGGCAACGTGCCTTCATGGCCCTCGCCGGTTTCGGCATCGTCGATCAGCTGCGGCTGCAGCCGTGCTTCGGCCTGCAGGGCATGATCGAGCAGCCAACGACGTGCCGAACCCAGGCCTGGCGCGGAAAGATCCAGATAGAGCTGCGCGAGTTGGCCTTGCGGCCATTCGCGGACGCGCTGGTTAAAGGTGGACACGATCGCCCAATGTCCAAAGCGCAAGGCATCGAGCAGGTGCGCGGGCGTGTCCGCGCCCTCGGGCAACATGTCGACGCTGAGGCTGGCAGGTAGCGGTGTATCCGGATCGAGCAAGGCCACCAGGTCCCAGCGGCCGGCGGCAGCGGCGTGATCGAGTGCGCTGCGTCCGTCGCTGCCCGGCGTCTTTGCCTCGGCACCCAATGCGAGCAGGGCGCGAACAGTTTCGGCCTGGGCATGCGGCGACTGGCAGGCGAGTGTGAGGGCATCGCGGCCGTGGTTGTCGCGCACGCGCGCATCAGGCTGTGCTTCGGCGATGACCTGCACGATATCGACCGAGCCGGCGCGCGCCGCTTCCATCAATGCGGTACTGCCGTGGCGATCGGCCAGCGAGACATCGGCATTGGCGGTGCGCAGCACGCGCACGATCTGCTCGTGGCCTTCGGCGGCCGCCGTCATCAGCGCGCTGCGGTGACGCGCGTCGACAGCATTGATCGCTGCGCGGTGCTTGAGCAGCAACTTGACGCCTTCCACGTCATCGTCGGCAATGCCGGCAGCGGCAACCAGCGCCGGCTCGCCATCGGGCGGAGTGGGCTTGGCGCCGCGCTCGAGCAGGAACTTGGCCAGCGGCCAGTTCGCTGCGCGGCACGCTGCGGCCAAGGGGCTGATGCCACTGCGGTTCAGTGCGTTGATCGGCGCCTCGGCGTCCAGCAGCATGGCAGCGACCATGGGCTCTTCGCTCAGCGCGGCGCCATGCAGCGGGGTGTTGCCATCGGTATCGGTGGCCAGCGGATTGGCGCCGTTGGCGAGCAAGGTCATCACGGCTTCGGAGCGGCCATGCCAGCTGTCGCGTGTCACCGACAGCAAAGGCGTCAGCCCGCCGCTGCTGCGATTGACATCGGCACCCTTGCCGATCAAGGCACGCAGCAGGCGTGTGTCCGGCAGCAGTGCCGCAAGCATGAGGACGGGGCGCTGGTCGCGATCGCCCGGCAACGGTGCGGTATTGGGATCGGCACCCGCCTCGACCAGGGCAATGGCGCGTTCGATATCGCCATCGCGGGTAGCGGCGAGCAAAGCCTGCTGTTGTTCGGGTGTGCCGGCCGTGCGTTCCTGCTCGCTCAGCTGCGGTGGTGCCGATGGTTTTGCCGGCGCCGTGCGCGTGCGCGGCGTTTCCACGCCTTCAGCCGGACGACGCGTGGGCTTGCGGCCTTCGCAGAGCAATGCACGCAGGGTGCGGTTGGCAATGACCAGGCAACACAGCGGCAACACCACCACGCCATAGAGCGCCAGCGCGCTGATGCGCAGCTCGGCCGGGAGGATGCCGTACAGCCCGGTGAGGGTGATAGCGATAAATGCCGATGCCAGCAGCGCCAGCGCAGCGGGGAGGTAATGCGTGAAGAAGCGCTCTTCGCGCGACAGATGACGACCGAAGGCAATGCTGCGGGCTGTGGCGGTAAAGATCCACGAACCGTCGCTCTTGGCGGGATAAGCGTCGTCCCAGACAAAGACGAGGCCGAAGGCGGGCCATATGCGCCACAGCGCGCCCAGCGCCACCACCAGCGCGGCAGCCAGCATCAAGGCGGCGCCCAGGCCATGTCCCTGGCTCAGCTGGAGCATCGGCCAGGCAATCAGCAGGAATACCAGCGCCACATAGCCGGTAAACATCACCAGATGGGCGGCGCCGCGACGTATCACCGTGCGCAGGAAGCGCGGCTCCGGATCGAAGCCGATGGCATGGCAGACCGCGGCCATGGTCAGCGCATTGGCGGCCAGTAACGGTATCAACGCCAGCGGATGCGCGCCGATGGCGGCAATGGCAACGAAGATCAGGCCGGGAACAAACCAGGCGAGTGACTGGAGTAGCGGAGGTGGACGACGCGTTTTGGGTTGTGGCATGAGGTCGGCAGTATAGGAATCGTCGAAGCAGCAGGCGGTAATCCTGTGTTAACAGGCGAAAGAGGAAGTCATTCCTCGCTGTCGTCCTGACGAGGCGCGCTTCGATAGGCGAGGTGGTTGGATGTGGCCAGGGTCTCTTTGGGCGGCAATTGCAGATGCCAGCCCTGGTCACGCAGATGCGCGAGAATTTGCTGCGCGTCTTCCTGGGGAAGCTGCCGGTCGCCGCTCAACTCCACCTCAAGCACCAGGCGAAGGTCGCCCAGCAGCAGGATGAGCGATTCGGGGAGGGACGAAAAATCGTCGCGGCGCGGCAGCCACAGATAGGAGTCGGCCTTGCGCTGGCTGGCATAGACGAAACAATGCATGGCAACCATCCTGTCAGCGGCAATGAAGACGCGAAGCGTCGCGCAGACGACCAAGCGTAACAGTCTGCGACCGCGATGGACATCACAAGTCCGAACTTCGGTCATCGACCATCAATCCACCGGAAGTATCGGGGATCACACCCAATTTGCTGCGCCTGCACTTGCAAGGCCGGGGTCGAGCCGGCAGAGTGCGCGCGAGGGGTCTCAAACGCGCGTATGAAAATAGATGACGCGGCCAGCCCCTTAGTGTGTCCCGAGCCGGATCAACAATAAGCAGGAGCAATGCAGATGTCTTTCCAATCGTTCTCACGGGCGTCGCGCCCGTTTGCGCTGGCCGCGCTGAGTTTGGCCATTATCGGCGCCCTTGCCGCGCCGGGCGGCGCCCACGCTAGCGCCTTCCAGCTGAAGGAAGACAGCGCCGCGTCGATGGGACGCGCCTATGCGGGTTCGGCCACTGCCGGCGGCGACGCCTCGGTGATCGCCAACGCCCCGGCCGCCATGGCCGATCTCAAGGGTACCTATTTCCAGGCCGACATCACGGCCGTCAACTTCAGCGCCAAGTTCTCGGGCTCCGCCCATGACGCGCTGGGTCGCCCGATCAGCGGCGGCAACGGCGGCGATGCCGGCACCACATTGCCGATCCCGGCGTTTTTTGCCTCGACCCAGCTGGGTGATCGCTGGCACATCGGCCTGGCCGGCACCGTGCCTTTCGGTTTCCAGACCGAGTACGACAACAACTGGATCGGCCGTTACAACGCGCTCAAGTCCAAGTTCGCATCGTATGACGTGACCCTGTCGGCCTCGTTCAGCGTTACCGACGATTTCTCGATCGGCGCCAGCGCCATTGCGCAGAAGACCACGGCCGAGCTGACCTCCGCGGTCAACTACAACGCTGTGGGCCTGGGCCTCGTCCAGCAGGCCGCCCAGGCCGGTGCGATCAGCCCGGCACAGGCGGGTGCACTGGCCCAGCAGGTCGGTCTGGTCGTGCCCCCGGGCTCGGACGGCACCGCGCGCATCAAGGGTGACGATTGGGCCTATGGCTGGCAGCTCGGCGCTTATTGGAAGCTCACGCCGAACGACCGCTTCAGCCTGAACTACCGCTCGAAGATCTCGCACACCCTGGAAGGCACCGGTAACTTCACCGTGCCGACCAACGTGCAGGCGCTGCTGAGCAGCCCGACCGTTGCACCGCTGCTGGCTGGCCTGGGCGGCGTGCCGTTCACGCACACCGATGGCACCGCGCCGTTCACCACGCCGGCCGTGGCGTCTTTCAGCTACTGGCACCAGGAAGAGAAGTTCGGCCTGGGTATGGACCTGGCCTGGACCAAGTGGGACGTGTTCAAGAACCTGACCGTCACCTACTCGAACCCGGCACAGCCGCCGACAGTTGAGCCGTTCAACTGGCGCAACACTTGGTACGCATCGATCGGTGGCGAGTACTACGTCAACGACCGCCTGACCCTGCGTGCAGGTATCGGTCTGGATACCACCCCGACCTACAACGAAACCCGCGACGCACGCGTGCCCGATTCGACCCGCAAATTGCTGTCGTTCGGTATCGGCTACAAGGCGACCGAGAACTTCGAGATCAACGCCTCGTACATGCACATCTTCGTGAACAATGCGCACATCGACGGCGCGGCGAGCTCGACCGGCGACACGCTGACCGGCAATTTCGACGACTACGGCAATACGCTGGGCCTGTCGGCCCAGTATCACTTCTAATCGGCGACACGTCGATCGGAACAAGACCTCTCCGCGAAAGCGGGGAGGTTTTTTTTATGCCTGCGTTTTTTTTGTAGCAGCGCTCACTTATTTTCATGAGCAAAGCGCCTACCGGGACCGCTAGGCGATTCGCTCGACGCGTAGGCAGAAAAACCGCCGTGCAACTGTCGGATCGCCTGCTTCGCAGAGATATGAATGCGCGTAATTTTGCGCTGCGTTCGGCGCCCCGCCGGACGCTTTCATCATGGAGGATGTATGTTCGGAAAAAAGATCAACCTCAGCAAATTATTGGGACTAGCCCTGGTCCCTTTTGCCATTTCACTAACTGCGCAGGCACAGACAAGCCCCCCTTCCGGCGGCTACTACACCGATGCCCCCGGCTTTCAGAGCAAAGCCATCAAGTTCACCGGTGGCGATCTGCGGTACTTCCCCTCATACGAACTCTTCGTCGAGGGTGTATCAAACAAGGTTCCCGAGCTGGACGCGACAAATAAGCTCGTCATTATTCCGGAGCACGACTACCCCGATTGGAACAGCGAGATTCGTCTGTACGGTGTGACTGCCGACGGTGCCGGGGAAAAGCTGTTTGAGCAGGCCGGCGTCATTCGGCCCAGTGCAGGCTATGTAAACAAGGACAATACCGCTCGCATCAAGTTTGAAAGCGGCAGCGTGATGCGTTTTGAAAAGTATCTGGTGCTGAACAATGGTGCGCAGATTCGCGATCTGATACGCGATGAGCTATCCAATGAACTGGTTCTCGCCTCGCCGCTGGCGCGAGGATCTGACGTCGAGGTGTTCGGCTTGAATGCTGCCGACAAACGCATCCCGTTGTGGGCCGGTAAGGTGCCAGGGGGTAGTACCCCACCGACGCAGCCGACCAATGGATGGGTCGTCTTCCACGATCGCGCTACCTGCATCTTGTTCAGCAAGGGAGACATGACCAGCTTTGCGGCTTCTTATGAATTGCACTACGACGGTAAGGTAACCCGTGACTATAAGGGCCTTGCCCCTACGCATATCCGCTTTGAGAACATCGGATATCACGTGCGTACCAGGGTGCAGTTGTATGCCATCAGCAGGACAGGTGATAAGACGCTGATCTTCGACGGACAAATCAAGGAGTGATCTGTCCACGCCAGTAAGTGCTTCGCGCGTAGCCATGGGCCGCCTCCAGAGAGGAGGCAGCCCATGTCTACGAGAGCGCCTTTATCCGTGCTTGAACAGCAACTTCAGCATGCGCTTGAACATGGCGCCATACGGCGGGTTCAACATGCCGACACCGTTCAGTCGTGCCTGTCGGAATATAGGTTTCATATGCGAAAAGGTACGAAAGCCTGCTTCGCCGTGATACCCGCCCATGCCCGACTTGCCAATGCCGCCGAAGGGCAGGCCGTGCTGGGCGATGTGGTAAAGCGTGTCATTGACGGTGACGCCGCCAGCTTGCGTGCGCGACAGCACGTGATCGATCGTGCCACGATTGTCCTCGAACAAATACAACGCCAATGGATGCGGGTGACTGCCGATATAGGCAATGGCCTCATCGATCGAATCGTAGGGCACCAGCGGCAACAGCGGCCCAAAGATCTCTTCTTTCATGACCGTCATCGCATCGTCCACACCGGTGAGCAAGGTGGGTGGCAGGAAACGACGCGTGGCATCGGCGGCCGTGCCGCCAAGATGCTCCGCTTTCGCTCCTGCTGCGACTGCGTCGTCGCGCAACGCCGCCAGGCGCTGATAATGCTTGTCCGTCGCGACACTGGCGTATTGCCCGCTGCTGCCGATGTTCGGATAAAGCCGTGCAACCGCATCTTTCGCTGCGGTGACAAATTCGCCAACGCGTTGACGCGGCAACAACACATAATCGGGCGCGATGCAGGTCTGGCCGGCATTGACCATCTTGCCGTAAACGATGCGCTCCACGGCGTGATCGAAGCGGGCGCCCGGGCCAATGATTGCCGGGGATTTACCGCCCAGTTCCAGTGTCACCGGCGTCAGATGCTGGGACGCGGCGCGCATCACATGATGTCCGACTGCTGTCGACCCGGTGAACAGCAAATAGTCGAACGGCAAGGCGGAGAACGCTTGCGCGACATCCGCGTCGCCGGTGATCACGCTCACTTCATCGGGCTGAAAATAGCTGGCGACCTTTTCCGCAAACAGCGCAGAGAAGCGTGGCGTGAACTCGCTCATCTTGATCATCACGCGGTTGCCCGCGGCGAGCGCATCGATCAGCGGGCCAACGGCGAGGTACAGCGGATAGTTCCAGGGTACGATGATGCCTACCACCCCACGTGGCTGCGGCATCAACGTAGTGCTGGCAGGCAGGAAAACCAGGTCGGCCAGCCCTTTCCTCGGCTTCATCCAGCGTCGCCCGCGACGCAATGCGTGGCGGACGCCCGACAGGCTGGGAAAGAGCTCCAGCAGGTCGGTCTCTTCTTTCGGCCGGCAGCCGAAATCTTCCGCAATGGCTGCAGCAAAAGGATCGCGTTGCTCACGCAGCAGGGCTTCGAGCTTGCGCAGGCGCGTGGCACGCACCGACCAGTCCGGCGTAGGGTCCTTGACCTGGGCGTTGCGCAGCAACAGCAGGGTCTGGAGCAGGTCGTTGGTCGGTGCGTTCATGACGGTAGCCTTAGAACTTTGCGCGTAACTCGAGACCATACATGCGCGGTGGTGTGATGGATGCGAAAGGCGTGCCGAACACGGTGGTGCTGATGTTGTTGACGCCGGTCACGTAGCGGTTATTGAACAGGTTGTTGGCGTACAGCGCCACACCCCAGCGATCGCCTGGCGCATGCCAGTCCAGTCGCGCATCGGCGCGCTGCTGCGACTGCCCGATCTGGAAGTTCGGGCTGATCTCGCATTCGCCCTGGAGCTGGGAGTCGGCGTTGCAGCGCTCGCGCCCACGATAGGCGTAATTGAGATCGAATTCGAGTGCGCCGTGGGCGACATGGTCCCAGGTGTATGAAACGCCCGCGGTATACGAGAAGAGTGGCTCGCCGGTCGGCTGGCCGTCGAGGTTTGCTCCCGACGGCGCGATCGCCTTGCTGTAGGTCGAATCGATATAGGCGCTGGTGAAGTTGAAACGCAGGGCGTCGAGCGGCTGCCACTGCGCTTCCAGTTCCAGGCCCTTGGCCTCCTGGTTGGTACTGTTGACCAGGTAGCGTGGCACGCCCGATCCGGCGCTATTGGGGTCGAGCGTGAGCGACTGCTTGTTGTCGTAGCGGTAGTAGTAGACCGAGGCATTGAACAGCAGGTTCTGCTCGGGAAAGATTGTCTTGATGCCGGCCTCGAAGTTGGTCACTTTTTCCGGTGCGAAGCGCGAGCCCACCTGCACGCTGTTGAAGCCGCCGGCCTTGTAGCCCTTGGTGACCGAGAAATAGCCCATGGCATCGGGCGTGAACTTGTAATCGAACACGACACGCGGACTCCAGTTGTTCCACGTATTGCGGTACGTCACCGGCACACCGACCGCGTCGGTAAAGATCAGGTTGTTGTTGAATGCAGCCAAGGCGCCCTGTGCTTCGGGCGGCAACAGGTCGAGAATCCCTGCCTGGGCCAGCGCCTGCACGGTGGCGTCGAACTGCGGCGCCTGGCGCGGCATGTTGTACCAGGAGAAGGTCTTCTGGTCGCGCGTGTAGCGAATGCCGGTGGTGATATCGAGCCGGTCGTCGATATGCCAGATCACGTCGCCGAAGGCAGCATAGGCCTTGAAGTGGCCGACGTTGCTGATCGCTTCGTGCCATGGATCGCCGAGCAGGGTGTAGGGAAGGCCGAACGACGCCAAAGCGTTGCTGATATCGGTCAGCGGCGTGCCCACGCCCATCACGTTATTGGCCAGCGTGTCGATGCTGTCCGTATTGATGTTGGTCTGGCTGGTCTGGCGCGCCTGTTCCTGGTAGTAGCTGATGCCGCCCACCCAATCGGCAATGCCGGTATTGCCGGAAAGCTTGAACTCCTGATACCAGCTGTTGTTGTGTTCGATATTGGTTGTATCGAGATAGCTGACGACGTGGTTGGTGCCGTCGTAGTCACCACGGTTGAACGTATTGAAACCACGCCATGCCGTGGTCGAGGTCAGGCTGCCCCAGGCGAAGGAATGATCGATGCTCAGGGTGACGCCATCGAAGCGCCGCGTTTCCGCACCTCCGATGGCATCGTTGTAGAGCGGTGCATGCAGTGGATTGAGATAGGTCGTCGGGTCCGGCGGAAACGGCGCGCGTTGGTTGGTGTCGTTCGATAGCGGCACCAGGCCGATCGCCGGCTCAGGTGGCTGGTTGAGCTTTTCGTGATCCCAGGTGACCAGCACGCGCGTGTCGGGCGTGACATTCCAGCGCCAGGCAGCACGTGTTCCCCAATCGTCGTCCTTGCCGTAGTGCTTGCCGGTGGCGGCGTCCTTGATCCAGCCGTTGCTCTGGTTGTCGAGCACGCTGAAACGCAAAGCCATATCCTTGTTGATCGGGATATTGAGCAGCGCGTCCGCATAGCGCTTGCCGTAGTCACCGATGCGGATGCGGGCCTTGCCTTCGAACTGATCGGTGGGCTCGTTCGTGATGATCGAGATCGCACCGGCAGCCGCATTACGACCGAACAGGGTGCCCTGTGGTCCCTTCAATACTTCGACGCGCTTGACGTCATTGAACGCCAGCAATGCGCCACCCGAGCGCGCTGCATAGACGCCGTCGACATACACGCCGACGGCCGATTCCGTACCTACGCCGAAGTCGCTGGTGGAGATGCCGCGCAGTTGATAGCGCGCTTGCGTCGGCTGGTCCGCATCGATCACCAGGCCTGGCACGAACAGCGCCATCTTGCTCAGGTCCGTCGCCGCCAGCGTGTCGATCTGCTTGGAGGTGATGATCTGCAGCGGGATCGGCACCGATTGCACTTCCTGCGAACGGCTTTGTGCGGTGACGGTGATATTGCCAAGCAGTTTCGCCTTCGCCGGATCGGCGTTGTCGCTCTGGTTGGCCGGTGGCGCATCCTGCGGTGCAGCCTCGGCTAGTGCCGGCTCGATACCGCAAAGCAGTACCGCGCCGCCAAGCAGCCTGACCAGGCTGGTAGACAAATACCTCGGACGGATCGACATCACCGTTTCTCCCCTCGATGGTGAGCCGCGTGGGCGCGGCCATAGTTGTTTTTTGCCTTTCTAGTGAATCGCGACGCATTCCCCAGGCTGCGCAGCGATCCACGCCTTGATCAAACTCACGCCTTCCTGGTGCACGGTGCTGCGCCCAATCTCCGGCATCATCTCGCCGGGGTCCTTCGAGGCCATGCGATAGGCCAGGATGGAGTCGTCGGGCTTGCCCGGCACGATGTCGAACATGTGGTCGCCCGTACCGCGTCCTGCCGCTACCGGTGGCTTGCACAAGCCGATGTGACGGTCTTCTGCGGCGCTCACATCCAGCGTCAACGCGGTGGTATTGGCGGCGCCCTTCGGGTTGTGGCAGTGGCCGCAGTTGATGTCGAGATAAGCGCGAGCGCGAGCGTCGAGCGAAGCGTGTGTGTCCATCCAGTTCGCATTGCGCGGCGCCTGTGCCGGCTTGGGCGCGCCAGTGAGATAGCCCACCTTCATCAGGTGCTCCAGCTCATTTTCGTCGCCCTCGGCGTAGCGATAGTCGCGGTTGAGATGACGTGCTTTCGGGCCGATCGGATGAATCTTGCGGGTGACCCAGTCCTGCGCGTGGCAGCTCGAACACTGGCTTTCGTCCGGCACGACATAGTTGAAGTCTTCGCGTGCCTGATCGCTTGCCACCAATGTAAGCGGCACCACCGCGCCGGTGCGGGCAAGCTGCGCGTCGGTCTGCGTATCGTTCCATACATAGGGAATGGCAGCCCAGCCCGACTCGCGGCGCACCAGGATGCGCGTTTCGATCAGCCGCACCTGTGCCATATCGAGACCTTCGCCGGCGAAATCCTTGCTGCTGTCGTAGGTGCGGGCTACCTCGCCGGGCTTGGCGCCTTTGGGGTAGTAGAAAGTCTTGCTGATGATGGTGCCGACCGGGAAGTCGAAGGTGTCGCTCGGATCGTATTTTGCAGCGACACCCTTGGGCATCCAGATCGTGCGCAGCTTATGCGCGTAATCGGTAAACAGCGGCGTGTTGAGGTCGTACGGCACCACGCCGTGGTTGAGCATCAGCTTGCCGTCATGGACCTCCACCACATGCCAATCGCTCAGGCGTGGCGGGCGGCCATCCGCCTGAAAGGCCACCGGGTCCATGCCCTGATGGCAACCGGCCACGCACAACACGAGCAACAACGCCACGCAACGAACCCACATCATCGACTCGACCTCATGCCTTCGGTGCCGGATCGAGCACTACCGGAGGCAATTTCGGCAGCGTGCACTGATAGGCCTGGGTGTCGGTGGTCGGGTTCTTGTAGTCGTGCGGGCCATCGGCGTTGAGCACGCCATCGGCACCCTGGATACAGATGCGGTCGCCATCGGGCGGCAATCCGTTCACCAGGGTCTTGCCATCGACGTAGCCGTCCCACAGCACGTCCGGAAACTTGCCGCTCACGCCGTAGACCGCGGTCTTGAGCATCTTCAGCTTCATGCCATCGGGCGAGTTGCCGCCGTTCTTGAAGCGGTTGTCGTAGACGTAAATGCCCTTCGGGTACGGATTGTAGTCAGACGCCACGCCGCGTGTGTTGTAGTAGTTGGTCGAGAAGTAGCTGGAGATGATCACGTTGGCGGTCTTGTGGTCGCTGACGTCGTTATCGAAGATCTCGACTTTGTCGTTCGAGTTGATCACCACGCCCGAACCGCGCGGCACGCTGGCCACGGCCGCGCCCTTGGCGGCGAAGTTGTCGGTATTGTTGTCCTGCACCGTGTTCTTGTAGACACGTGTGCTGTGGCCCGCCTGCGACAGGTTGGGCATGTTGAAGACGAGGATGCCACCAGTATTTTTCGTTGCGGTATTGCCATAGACATCGGCATTGACCGAGTTCTCGATCTCGATGCCCGCAACGTTCTGCTCGGCGCGATTGTTGCGCACGATGATGTTGTTCGATTGCCCGACATAGATGCCGGCGTCGGATGCCCCGATCACGGTGGAGTTTTCAATCAGCACGTTCTGCGTCTTGACCGGGTACAGGCCATAGGCGCCATTGGTGGTCTTCGGGCCATCGGTCCATTCCACGCGCACGCCACGAATGGTGATGTTCTTGCCCTGGTTGATCTTCAGCGCATCGCCCTTGGTGTCCTCCAGGGCGAGGTTCTCGATGGTGAAGTCGTTGGCGTTCACCAGCAGGCCCTCGGGGCCGACGACCTGTCCCTTGAACGACAGCACGGTCTTGTCCATGCCGGCGCCGCGGATGGTGATGCCATCGGTACGCAGGCTCAGGCCACGGTTCAAGTGATAGTGCCCGGCCGGAATGTCGATCACGCTCCCTGGCTTGGCGTCGAGCAGCTGTTGCTGCAGCTTGGCCTGGAAGTCCTCGGTGGCCGAATCGGCCGTGCCCGAGGGCTGGTTACCGCCACACGCGGCCAGCGCCGCGGCAACCGCGACGGTCAATGTCCACTTGCGCATCGATGTACCTCCCCGTGCATCTGTGATGCGAACGCCGCGGCTTTAGCGCGCGGCTTGAGGTATCACTGTTGCGCAATGCGCGGGCGTAGGGGAGGGCAAAACGGCCACGTCGCGGGGGGCAAAGCGGCCAGGCTTGGGTGTGCCTTATGCCACGGTCCGCTTCGCTTGCTGCGGCGACATGCCGGTCCAGCGCTTGAAAGCGCGACGGAACTCGCGTGGGTCGCTGAAGCCGATTTCCGTGCCGATTTCGGCCACGCTCAAAGCACCGCCCTGGAGCAGTTCCAGCGCCCGCTCGGCGCGCACGCGGTCGTGGATTTCACGAAAGATGCGTCCGCTCTCGGCCAGGCGGCGGCGCAGCGACCGTTCGCTCAGGTGCAGCGTCTGGGCGACCTCGATCAGCCGTGGATGCTGGTTCAGGCGGCTGCGCAAAAGGCGTTCGACCGACGTCACGATCTCGTCGTTGGCATTGCGGCTGCGCAGCTGTTGCGTGCACAGTGCCAGGGACTGGCGAGCGGTCAGCGGGTTGTAGCCCGGCAGCGGAAAGTCGAGCCACTTGGCGTCGACCAGGATGCGGTTATGCGCACAGCCGAAACGGACTTCGCACTGGAACACGCGTTCGTAGTCGGCGGCGTTCGCGGGTGCCGCATAGCTCAGTTCCAGGCCCAACGGGAGCAATTGCGGGCCGACCAGTTCGCGGGCAAACATTAGCGAGCTGGAAAACAACTCCTCGCTCAGGAACGGCAACAACTCGATTTCGCCAAAACGCGGCCATGCGCAAACTGCCACGGTATGGGCATCGACGACGGTGAAGTCCACGTCCATCAGGCTGCCGCATAGCCGGTGGTTTTCGATACCCACACGCATCGCGTCGCCGAAGCTGCGCGAGGTCATCATGGCCAGGCCCAACAGGCCGAAACTGCCGACGGTTTCCTCGCAGCCGATCACCAGGCCCAGGCTGGGTTCGTTGAAGGCGGCGATTGCGCGCCGGACCAGTGTACGTGCCTGCCGGTAGGAAATTCGCAGAGAAGGGTCGAAGAGTTGCGTACGCTGCAAACCGAGCCCGGCGAACCAGCTATCGCAATGAATGCCAAGGCGGCGCGCACGCTCGACCAGGTAGACCGGCACATTGGGCGAGATATCGGCAACGAGATAGCGCGGATCGCTTTCGTCCGGCGCCCGGTTCGACGGCGTGATGCTACGAATGGCGTGAGCCATGGTTGGCCTTCCTCCCCGCCAGTCCCCACTGGCGCGGCCATGTTCTATCACGCGCCGGCCGTTGGCGGTTGGCACGGCGCACCATCGGGTTATGCTTGGCCGCCCAGACCGATGGCATTCGAGCATGCAAATCCATTCTTTTTCACGGCGTATCACGGTGTTGGGCGCTTTGCTTGTCATGGCAGGCTGCGCGACCGCTCCGAACCCGACACCCATGGATGCCAAGGGTCGGCCGATGGGGTATCTCGCGACCGGTGAACTTCCGGATACGACCCGGATTCTCCCTGCCGCGCCGGTCAAGGGCTCGGCGCGCTACGAGGCTGATCGCCAGGTCTTTCTCGAGACCCGCAAACTCGAAGGCACCCCACGCTGGGTGCTGGCTACCGACGATGTCGACCTGTCGGTACCGGCAATGCTCAAGCATTTCAGTTGCGCCATGGATGCCGATCTCCAGGCCGACAAGCTCCCACGCCTGACCGCGCTGCTGGAGCGTGCCGATCGCGATGCCGACGAAAGCACGCGCGCACCGAAACAGGCCAACAAGCGACTGCGCCCGTTCCTGATTGACGAAGGCAACATCTGCCAGCCGAAGGAACGGCTCGCCAAGAGCTACGACTACCCGTCGGGCCACACGACCTGGGGCTGGACTGCAGGCCTGATCCTGGCGCAGCTGGCGCCTGATCGTGGGAGCGAACTGGATCTGCGCGCACGTGCGTTTGCCGATAGCCGTGTGGTGTGTGGTGCGCACAATCTCAGTGCGATCCAGGCGGGCGCGATCAATGGCGCAGTCGTGTTCGATTCGCTGCAAGCGGTGCCTGCGTATCGGGCTGACCTGGCGGCAGCGCGCAGTGAGCTGGATGCGTATCGCAAGAGTGGGCCGAAGCCCGATGGACAGAAGTGTGAGGCGGAGCGTGCACTGATCGTGACTGCGCCTTATTGAAGGCGTTCTCTTTGTGGGAGCGACATGTGGTGATGTAACGGTTGTATTAGATTCTCACAACCAAAGCGGTTCCGTACCGGTTTGGTTCTTGCCGGCGAGCGAAACGCCCGCTGCGTGAGCGGCCAGGTCGCGGGAACATGCAGGCAAGTACGAGACCGCCGCGAAGCCTTCTCAGTGGCAAAAGCCAAACACAACCGTTACACGCCACTTGTCGCGACTGAAGCCGCTCCTACAAAGAAGTGCAGGCTGGGTAGCACCACCCACTGCTGAATCCTAGCCTGACAGCGCAACAACAACGGCCAGTACAACACCACTATCTGACAAAACAATATCAGTACCGCTACGCGGAGCCAGCCAGCTATCGCCGACCGACAGAACGCCGTCAGGCGTCGTGCATTGGCCCGTAGCGCAATAGAGCAAAACAACATCGCGGCCGATAGCGTGCGGGCCACCGTCCCGCAACACGTCGATCCGTCCGTTCGCCTTCCCTCGGCGCAACATCAAATTGAAATCCTGTGTCGCACCGTCGACCAGCTCCACATCGACATCCGCTTCGCCCGGAAACGCAAAAGGCTCGAACGGCACGACCAGTGCATGGCGTCGCCCTCTGTCGAGTGTCATCGCAAAGCCGGCACCACGCAGCAAGGCAATGTGCCGGTCGACACCGGGAAAGCTTGAAAATGGTGCCGCGCTGTCCACCTCCGCCACACTGACACGCCACAGAAACGCGTCACTGTCGGCGTCGACCGGATAAATCGCCAGCTGTCGCGTACGACCCTGGCCGTTTTTCCAGGCCACGCTCGGACAGTCGTGTTTGCGCAGAATCCGTGATGCCATTACACGCGCTCGATGACTCGCTCAAATGGCGGCAAGGCGCGCAACATGCGCTCGCCATAACGTTTCACCACTACGCGCCGATCCAGCAGCACGATGCGGCCACGATCGGTTTCGGTGCGGATAAGGCGACCGCAATACTGGGTGAGCAAACGCGTCGCTTCCGGCACCGTCACTTCGATAAACGGATTGCGTCCGCGCGACTCCAGCCATTCGGCATAGGTAGCGCCGACCGGATCGGTGGGTACGGCGAAGGGAAGCTGGGTGATCACCACCGTCTCGCAAAGCTTGCCAGGGAGATCGAGACCCTCGCCGAACGAGGCCAGGCCGAACAAGGTGCTGCCCTTGCCGGCTTCGATGTCGGCGATATGCTCGGCGACCAGCTGTGATTTGCCGAGCGAACCTTGCGCGCGTACCTTGCGCACGTATTCGATCGGCAGTTTCTGCAGCACCCGATCGAGCTTCATACGCGAGGTGAAAAGCACGAGGTTGCCGGCGTCCCAATCCAGGTTGTCGGCCAGCCAGTCGGTGATTTCCTGCGTATGTTCTTCGCGCGCGTCCGGTAGCGAGCGCAGGGCTGGCACTTCCAGCCGTGCCTGTGCCGCCAGATCAAACGGCGAGGGCAGGCTCAAGGTCACCGCTTCGTTCGGCAAACCCACCGCATCGGCAAAGCCGCGGAAATTACCGCCGGCGCTGAGCGTGGCCGAGGTCATGACCACGGCGCTGGCGTTGTCCCAAAGAATGCTGCGCAGCAGCCCGCCGGCGGATACCGACGAGGCATGGCAGATCAGTTGTTGATCGACACTCATGGTGACCCAGCGCGCAAGCGGCGGTGCGCCCTCGCGGTCGTCGCTCGACCACGCGCCCCATGTGCGCGCCTGGCGTTCGATGCGTTCCAGCGCCATGCCCAGCTCGCGGGAGATCGCCTCGTGCGTCGGGCCGCCCTCAGTCATTTCCAGGATCGTGCGGCGCACCGCGCCGATCCAGCGTTGCACTTCGCCGGTCAGCAGCGAAAGCATCCCCGCGTGCGCCACCCATGACTCGGGTAGCTGCCCGAGCGAACCGCGATACATCGGCTCGTCGTCGTCCGGCGAGGGCAGCCACGCCAGGCGGATGTCTTTCTCCAGTTCTTCCAGCGCGTCGCTCAACGCCTGCAGCTTTTCGTCGCCGGCACCGAGCGACAGCTTGCCGATGACTTCCTTGTCGGCCAACGAATAGGCCGCATGGACCTGCCTGCCCAGGCGACTCAGCTGGCGTACGGCGATCTGCAGATGCACGTCGGCCGCGCCGCGATCGATTGCCTTGGCCGGCACATGATGGCCCTCGTCGAAGATGTACAGCGTGTCATCCGGCTTGGGCAGGATCACGCCGCCAAAGCCGTCTTCTTCGCGCGGCATGGTCAGGTCGGCCAGCACCAGGTCCTGGTTGGCGACGATGATCTCGGCGTCGGCCACAGCACGGCGCGCAGCGAAGAACGGGCAGACCATGAACTGCCCACAGCGCCGGCCTGTACAGCCGCCCGCGCTGGTAGTGATCATCGGTCGAATAAAGTCGCTGACCGATTGCGGTGCGGTATCGATATCGCCGTTCCAACTGCCCTCGTCATACGCTGTGCGTAGCTTGCTCAGCGCCTGCTTGTCGCGTTCCTGCGGCGGCTTGGACCACAGCGCGAGATCCGCGTCAAAGCCGGCCAGGCCCATCTGGCCACTCTCGTTGATGCTATTGGCCGCCATCAACAGGTTGCGTGGGCACAGATAGCGGCCGCGCCCTTTGGCAAGCGCGACCTTGGCTTCGATGCCGAGCAATGTCAGATACAGCGGGATATCGCGCTGGACCAGCTGTTCCTGCAGCGCGACGGTGGCGGTAGCGATCAGCAGTTTCTTTTTCTGCGCCCGCGCCACTTCGAAGCCGGCAATCAGGTAGGCCATCGATTTGCCGGTACCGGTGGGCGCCTCGATCACCGCTGCACCACCGGCTTCGGCCAGGGCCTTGGCCACTTCCGCGATCATCTTTCCCTGCGAAGCGCGCGCACGAAAGCCCGGCAACCCCTCTTTCAGGCGGGTGTAGGCGGCGCGGATGGCTTCCTTGGTGTCGTCGGTCAGCATGAGGTCGGGCGGCGAGGGGGAATCGCGCGTCCGTTCAACCGACGCATCGACCGGCCATTGTAGCCGGTCGGCGGTCTTCGTCCCGGGGAGACGGGTCAGGCGTTTTCGGCGGCGATCTTGCGCAGCGTCTGCTCGAACACTTCCGGCGGCTGGCCGCCCTGGATCAGATAGCGCTCATTGACGATGATCGACGGCACCGAATGGATGCCCTGCGACTGGTAGAAGCGTTCCTTCTCGCGGACCTCGTCGGCATAGCGGTTCTCCTCGAGCACCTGCTTGGCCGCCGCTTCGTCCAGCCCGACCGATGCTGCCGTATGCGCCAGCACGTCGCGCGAGCTGACGTTTTCGCCCTGGGTGAAATAGGCCTCCAGCAACGCCTGCTTCAAGGCAGCCTGCTTGCCTTCCAGCTCAGCCCAGTGCAGCAGCCGATGCGCATCGAAGGTGTTGTAGATGCGATCGCGCTTGTCCAGGTTGAACGTAAAACCCACCGCGGCGCCACGTTGGCGCAGGGCTTCCTGGTTCTGTGCCACCTGCGCCGCCGTACTGCCGTACTTGTGCGCGATGTGTTCGACAACGTTCTCGCCTTCCGGAACCATCTGCGGGTTCAGCTCGAACGGCTGGAAGTGGATATCCGCCGTTATCTCATCGCCAAGCTTGTCCAGCGCAAGATTCAGCGAATTGAGGCCCACGGCGCACCAGGGGCAGACGACGTCGGAAACGTAGTCGATTTTGAGCGTGGCCTTTGACATGGCGTGAGGTTCCAGGGGGCGAAACACCTCATATGGGGTTGACGATCGAACACTCAACTAAAAAGGGCCGCCCATGCCTCGGCGGCCCTCCCTGGCGCTCCTGCGCTAATCGGGTTTAGAAATCGTAGTTGGCGGACAGGCGCACATAACGAGGTTGCTGAAGTCCCAAAGGCATGCCGTACGTGTTGGAAACCGTATAGGGCGCCGTTTCGTAGCTTGCATCGATGTAGGTAGCTTTTTGCGCGTTGAGGACATTGAAGACCGTCAGGTTGAAGCCGAGCCTCTGCCTGGCGAATGTGGGCCGGTAGGTGACGCCAAGATCGATCTGCTTGATCCACGGCAGACGGCCCGTGCTGCCCAATGGGGCGGGTCTGCCGTTGCAGAAGTGATAGGCGGAACCGTAGCTGGAGGGGTCGGATTCATCGGTGCCGTAGTAGCCAAGACAGGGTTTTGGCGCTCCGGACATGATACGAACCGAGCCCGAAACCATCCATTCCGGCGCAATCTGATAGCTGCCGTAGGCCTTGATCTGGTGCCTGCGATCGTTGGACAGCACGCCGTTGCTGTAATCCATCAAGGAGGCGAAGTCCCAATCGGCGGTCTTCGACACATCATCCTGACCGGTCGTCGACAGCACCTGGCCTTCGGTGTTTCCGTAACTACGCGAGAACGTGTAGTCGACGCGGCCCTGCCATTGGCCGTCGAATGGATGCTCCAGGAATATGTCCAGTGCGTAGTACTTTCGTTTGGCGCCCTGCTTGAAACCGAAGTCTTCACTCGTCATCGTGACCTCGGAATAACCGCTGCCATCCTTGTTGGCCAGCAGGAACGTATTGGTCCGGCCCGGGTTGAAGATCAGGCAGCTATTGGGAAAGTTGACTTTGTCCGGATCGATGCCTTCGGCCAGGGCCTTGTCGGCCACAGCGCCGAAATCACAGACATCATCAATGGCCGCTTGCAGCTTGCGCATCGTGCCCTTCGCGCCAAACACCCATTTGTCGCCAAGCGTCTTGCTGAAGCCGAGGATTGCCTCGTCTTGATACTGCGATTTGAGGTTAGACGCTGTGACCGTCTTCGGGTCGGGCGTCTGGCCGAACTCGCCGTTCTGTGACACCGGTCCAGGGCCGAGTGGCCTGAGTCCGGTCGGCGCACCCGTTGTCGGGTCGATACCGGAATAGGCGAAGTATTCGCTGGTGTAGGTAGAAGCCGAGGCGCCTCGAATGGCCACACTCGCGGGTAGGGCCAGGTAGTAGCGACCGAGGTTACCGTAGACCTTCATGGAGGAATCGCCGAAGACATCCCAGCTGAAACCTATGCGGGGTGCCCATTGGTCCTTGTTCTTTACGTATGCCTGGCCGACATTGTTGTAATTGGTGAACTGGTCGTTGCGAATGCCCAGGCTCAGTAACCAGCGATCGTTGATCTGCCAACGGTCTTCCAGGTACTGGGCTTTCTGATCGACCGACATGCTGGTGGTCGTCGTGAATATGTAGCGCCTGGCGTAGTAGCCATCGCCGCCGGGTGCGCCCACATCGAGACCCGGAACGAGTGCGACGTCGGGTCGGGCAGCACGGCCGAAGATCCAGGCATAGCCCGGGCCGCTCACCTGCTGCCCTTCATCCGTTGCCGTGTAATGCATATTGTCGATGCCGACGGCGAGCTGGTGGTCGCCCAGCTTGTATTCGACGTCCAGCCGCAAGCCGTGGCTCTTTGCCGAAGCATCGGGTGCTTTACTGTAAAGCGTGGTGGCCCCGTTGCGTATCGGCGTGCCCCCGTTCAACGACGGATCCTGGTTGTTCACACCGCTGAGGTAAGGGAGCGTGGGGTCTACGCCGGGAATGTTCAGGTAGTCGACCATCTTGTTCTGGCCGTAAGTGGCCGAAACGGTCAGGTCGTCCGTGATGTAGCTCGTATATTTCCCGATATAGACGTTCGAACCGGTCTTGGTGGCGGCGGGATAGCCGATGAAGCCACCTTGCGTGCCGCTGTCATAGTCATAGTTGTAAAGCGTTCCGCTGTAGGACGCCTTGTTGGACATCGACGTCAATTCCAGGATATTGCTGTCATTGATGTTCCAGTCGAGCTTGGCGTAGTACTTGGGCAAGTTGTAACTGTAGTAGTTGTTGTTCGGCTGGGCTGAAATGGATGCAGACGTCGACTTGCCGTTCTGCTTTTCCGCTTCGGCTGCGACGAAGAAAAACAACTTGTCCTTGATCAGCGGCCCGCCAACGTAGGCGCTGTAGACGGTGTCAGAAACGCTGTTGCCTTTTCCCGCGCGATAGAGGCTGCCGGGCAGCGTATCGTCCGTGTAGCCATAGCCAGCGGGAAGTGGGCCATTTGGAAAACGGATATCGTTGCGATTGGAGGCAAGCGACTTTGGCGCCCAGATGACCTGCGCGCCATAGTGCCACTCGTTGGTGCCTCGCTTGCCCACCTGGCTGATCACGCCACCATCGGACCGACCATACATGGCGCTGTAGCCGCCGGTGTAAACCTCCTGCTGGTCGATGGCGCCATAGGGCAACGTAATGCCGCCGATGCCGTTCAGTGGGTTGGTCGAGTTGTAGCCGTTGACGTAGTACGCGTTCTCGCTGACCGACGAGCCACCGAAAGAAACGACAGAGCCACCCGTCGGTCCGTCGAAGTAAGGGCTGCCCGATACCGCGCCGGGAGCAAGTAGTGCGATCGCCTCGGCGGTGCGCGCCAGCGGGAGCTTCGCAAGCTGCGCGGCATTGATCACGGTACGTGAGTCGACTGAGGAGACATCGATCGGTGGAAGTGCGTTGGCATTGACCGTCATGGCTGCCAGCGACGTGGTCGCCTTTGAGGCAAAGGACACTTCGGTGCCGGCATTGACGGTGAGCGTCACATGCTCGCGCCTGTCCACAACGTTGCCATGGGCGCTGAGAGAGATTGAATAACTGCCGAGCGGAAGGTTGCCGATACGATAACGTCCCGAGCTGTCAGCCTCGGCCTGGCGAGTCAGGCCGGTCGAACTGGTGACCGTAATGGTTTCACCCGGACCGGCCTGGCCAAAAATGCTACCGGTGGTCGACTGGGCGCTTACGTTTGCTGAAAATCCGCTAACACCAGCAATGACTGCAAGCGAAAGCAGATTGCGACGAATGTAGGTAGCGCGTGCTACGAAATGGCTGATCCGAATGGACGCGCGGATGGCGTCGGTCGTGTGCATCAAGATGTGTCTCTCCCTAGGGTTGCCCGGCCGGTTTCCCTTGATCCCTGAACGTAGTGTGCGCACTATGTTCGAAGCCGCGGCAGCAGTTAGTTGCTATCTGTTGTGTCGAGCGTGCTTGTCAGGACGCGTGCGACATAGATCAAATAACTGCTGGGAAATAGATGCACAATCGAACTGGTACGAAAAACCATGCAGTACAGTTATGGCCTGCCGGATGCGCGCGATGGAGCGTGCGAAGGCCAAAAAAAACGGCGCCGAAGCGCCGCTTTTTTTCAGCAGCGTTTGGAACGCTTACGGCTTGCCGATGAAATCGTTCTTGCCGATATCCGCGCCCGCTACACGCAGGATCGCATACGCGGTCGTGCAGTGGAAAAACAGGTTCGGCAGCACGAAGTGCAACAAGTAGGCGTCGCCTTCGAATGGCTGGTCGCCATGACGCGTCTTGATCGTCACCTGGCGGGTTTCGCTGCCGTCGATCTGCTCGGGCTTGAAGGTCTTGATGTAGTCGATGGCGCGCTCGATGCGCGCGTGCAGTTGCTCGAAGGTGGTTTCGTTGTCTTCGAATTTCAGCAGATCGACACCGGCGAGACGGGCGACGCCGTTCTTGGCCATGTCGGTGGCGATCTGCACCTGGCGGGCCAGCGGCAGCATGTCGGGAATCAGGCGCGTCTGCAGGATCACGTCTTCGGTGATGCTCTTCGCACTCGCGTGCGCCTCACCTTTCTTCAGCACGTGGCTGAGGTTGGTGAGCGCGCGCAGGAACACGGGAACGGATGCTTGGTACATCGATAGGGTCATGGGTGCGGCTCCGAAGGAGGCAGGGGAGGAATGGGTAAGGGCAACGGTGCGACATGGCCGTGATGGCGCGTAGCGCGCAGCGCGATCAAGGTGCCGACCACCAGCAGGATGGCGGCGAATACGAAGGCCAGCCCGGGCAGGTGCAGCGGCGTGCTCGGGCCGATCGAGAAAGCGAAGACCTGGGCGAACAGGTACGGGCCGAAGATACCGGCAAAGCTGCCCAGGCTGGTCACGGCGCCTTGCAGGCGGCCTTGCTCGGTGGGTTCGACCTCGCGCGTCATGATCGCCTGCACCGGCGGCCCGGACAGGCTCCACAGCGCCAGCAGCGGAATGCCGATCAGGAAGACCCAGCCGCTGGTGGCAAAGCCCATAAACGTGAATGCGACGATGCCGCAGAACATGCCCGCTACCAGTACGCGCCTTTCGCCGAAGCGTGCGGTCAGGCGGCCCGTGAGCACGGTCTGGACCGTGCCGTCGCATACGCCGACCAGCATCAATACGTAGCCGACGGCTTTCGGGCCCCAGTCGTAGCGATACTGCGCGTACAGCACGAATGTCGTCTGCAGCACGTAATGCGCCAGATACACCAGGAACATCACGATCGCCATGCGCAGCAACAGCGGATGGCGAGCGAGGAACTTCATCGCGCCGATCGGGTGGGCGCTGTGCACCTCGAAACGCGCGGTGCGCTTTTCCTTGGGCAGCGACTCGGGCAGTACAAAAAAGCCATAGAGGAAATTGCACAACGCCAGGCCGCCGGCGACCCAGAACGGCAGGCGTAGCGATATCTCTCCCAGCCAGCCGCCCAGGCCCGGGCCCAGGATGAAGCCCAGGCCGAACGCGCCGCCCAGCATGCCGTAAGCCGCTGCGCGCTTTTCCGGCGGCGTGATGTCGGCGATATAGGCATTGGCAGTGGTGAAGCTGGCGGCCGTCATGCCGAGCACGATGCGTGCGGCAAACAACAGCCACAGAGTGGGCGCGAGTGCCAGCACAAGAAAATCGAGCGCCAGGCCCAGGTTGGAGATCAGAATGACCGGCCTGCGTCCGAAGCGGTCGCTGAGCGCACCCTGGATAGGCGAAAAGCCGAACTGCACCAGGGCGAACACCGCTCCAAAAACACCGACCCACCAGGCCGCATCGGCAATACCGCCGCCCGCCAGTTGCTCGATCAGGTGCGGCAATACCGGAATGATGATGCCGAAAGCCAGCATATCCAGCACGACCGTGACGAAAATAAATGCGACGGCGGCGTGGCGGCGTGATCCAGCAAGGGGAGGCGTGTGTTGTTCCATGAAGCCGGCGAAAGTGGGCAATGGATGCGCACGATAGCGCAAACCGCGCGTCGGGATGACGACAGCGAGCGGACAGGCGCCGGATGTATCGGCGACCGGCCCGATCCTTACCAGGAAAGTTACCCCTGGGGTGGGGCAGTCAACTCCTTGGCGTTCAAATAGCCGTCGTGATCACGGTCGAGCTTGTGGAACTGCCGCCGCAGGTTGTCCTGGTAACTTTGCAGGGAGACGGCCTTGCCATGCCCACCGGGGAGTTCGTCAGCTTCCAGCACGCCGTCGCCGTTGGTGTCCATGCGGCGAAAGCCGGTGCTCATATAGTCGACGTACTCCGCTTCGCTGACTTTGCCGTCGCTGTTGGTATCCATCATGCGCAGATACTGGGCGGGAGTGCGCGGGAAATCCTGTGACATCGCCATCAACGGCATACAGGCTGCCACGATGGCGAGGAGGCGGCGCATCAGCGGCCGCCGTGGATGCCGATGAACTGCAGGAACTCTGCGCGTGTACGCGCGTCGTCACGGAACGCGCCCAGCATCTGGCTGGTCACCATCGACACGCCACGCTTGTGTACACCGCGAGTGGTCATGCATTCGTGGCTGGCGTCGACGACCACTGCCACACCTGCCGGATGCAGGTTTTCCTGGATGCACTGGGCGATCTGGGCGGTGAGTTTTTCCTGCACCTGGAAACGGCGCGCAAAAGCATCGACTACGCGTGCCAGCTTGCTGATGCCGACCACGCGGTTGGTCGGCAGGTAGCCCACATGCGCACGGCCGATGATCGGTGCCATGTGGTGCTCGCAATGGCTTTCAAATTCGATGTCGCGCAGTACGACCATTTCGTCGTAGCCGGCCACCTCTTCGAAGGTACGGCGCAGATACTCGCCCGGATCCACCTGATAACCGCTGAACCAGTCGCTATAGGCCTTGACGACACGCTTGGGCGTGTCGAGCAGGCCTTCGCGGGCGGGGTCCTCGCCGGACCAGCGGAGCAGGATGCGTACGGCCTCTTCGGCTTGTTCGCGGGTGACGTCGTTGGGGCCGGGGGAATCGCTCATGCGTAGGTTCCGATACGTACAGATTCGGCCAAGTGTAGCGCCGCCGTGCAATCGGGACACGCTGGAGGCGACTCCACGGTTTTCAAGGATCGGGTGCGTAGTGGCCCGGGAACGCTTGCGGCGTATGCACCGGCACTGCCGGCAGGATGCCTTGTGCCATCAGCCGTGCCCGCGTGTCGTAGTAGATCGTGACTACTTCGTCCGGCGTATCGGAGGCACGCTGGAAGTCGACGGTATGCACCACCGAGTCCTCGCGTTCGCCATGGCCGGTGCCCAACGGGCCGAAGGTGTCGGCCTGGGTGCTGCTGCGTCGTTTGGGCGCCGCTTGCGCAGCCATCTGCGCCTGTGGCATCGCAGCACTGGCTTCCTGCACAGGTGCGGGCGCCGCGGGAGCCGGCGGTGGTGCGGGCGCGGGCATTGCCTGGGCACGCATGGCTTCAGCAGGCATGGCCTCCATCGGCGTGGCCTGCGTGGGCATCGGCGGGGATGCCACGACCGGCGACTGCCTGCGATCCCTGATTGCGATCTGCGGCTCAGGGGCCTCGAAGTACGTGGTTTCCGGCTCGACCGGGGCGCGCTCGCGAAACACCGCGACGCCGATGACGCCGACATTGTCCGGCCGCCCGGTCAGGGCCGCATAGCTTTGGCCCAAGTCGGTAAACAGGAAATCGGCGACCTGTTGCTCGCTCTTGCGCCAGCCCAGCACCGAAAAACGCCGATAGGCGTCGAGTACGTAGCCCGGTTGCGACCAATGCGCCGTGTCGCCGGAAATCGCGTTGACGCCGTCTACCGAGACGACGCCGAGTATCCGGCGATCGCGCAGGCTTTGCAGTTCGATCCGGTAGTGATGACCCGGTTCGCCGGCGACGTAGTAGCGGCCGTGATAGCGGATGATCGGTAGCTGCACATTGCTGTCGCGATCGATCACATTGACATCGATCAACCTTCCGACGGCATGTGCATCGACAGCCGACCCCAGGCCAGCCAGGACGGCCAGCGCCAACCACATCGGTTTCATAAGACGACTCCGCCAGGCACCCGGTTTGGATGCGATGGATAAAACGCTGGTGTCGTTGCGGTGGGGTTAACTCTACTGAGGGGAGTCTCGGAGAGCCGTAAAGTCGGCCGCTGCGCGGCCTGTCAGATCGCGCCTTCGGCGCTGTAAATAGTAAATAGGAAAAGCGAAACCTCGCTAGCTCAGCGCTTTTGCTCTGTCTGTTTACTGTTGACCATTGACAGGCCGCGCAGCGGCCGAATTCACCGTAGGTTTTTAGACCCGAAGGATCATTCAAGCGTCCCTTCGTCCTCTTCGCTATCGAGCAGGCTTTCGCCCAATAACTGCTGGGTCGCGCCATCGGAGAGCGTTTCCACGCCACGCAGCTTGCGCTCGATCGCGCGCGTGCGCTGACCGGCGCTGCTGATACTGTTGCGCACCGTGTCGAGCTGCTTGCCGGTGCGTTCCAGCACGGTGGCAAACTTGCCGAACTCGCTCTTGACCGCGCCGAGCAAGGTCCAGACCTCGCTGCTGCGCTTGGCGATGGCAAGCGTACGAAAACCCATCTGCAGGCTGTTGAGCAGCGCGGTCAGGGTGGTCGGGCCGGCAATCGTGACGTGGTGATCGCGCTGCAGGGTCTCGAACAGGCCAGGGCGGCGGATGACTTCCGCATAGAGCCCTTCGGTCGGCAAGAACAGCACGGCAAAGTCGGTCGTGTGCGGCGGTGCGACGTACTTGCTGCGAATCCGCTTGGCCTCTTCGCGAATACGCACTTCCAATGCACGCCCGGCCTGTTCCGCGGCCACCGCATCGACAGCCTCCTGCGCGTCGAGCAGGCGCTGGTAATCCTCGATCGGAAACTTGGCGTCGATCGGCAGATACAGCGGCTCTTCGTTGTTCGGGCCGGGCATGCGCACGGCAAACTCCACACGCTCGCCGCTGCCGGGCACGGTGGCCACGTTGGACTCGTACTGCTCGGGAGCGAGCATCTGTTCCAGTAACGCGCCCAACTGGACTTCGCCCAGCATGCCGCGCGTTTTTACATTGGTCAGCACGCGCTTGAGATCGCCCACGCCGCTGGCCAGGCTCTGCATTTCGCCAAGGCCGCGCTGCACCGCTTCGAGCCGTTCGGAAACCAGCTTGAAGGATTGGCCCAGGCGCGCTTCCAGCGTGCTCTGCAGTTTTTCGTCGACCGTCGCGCGCATCTGCTCCAGCTTGATCGCATTGTCGTCCTGGATCGCCTTGAGCTTGGTTTCGAGTGTCTGGCGAACTTCGCCGAGGCGCTTTTCGTTGTCGGCCGTGAGGGCGCTCAGTCGCTGTTGCAGCAGTTCGCCGAAACGGTTCAGGGCAAGCGAGGATTCTTCGCGGCTGCGGCGTGCGTCTTCGGTCAGCCGTTGTGCCAGGGTCTGCAGGCCAAGGTCAGTGCGCTCGGTCAGCACATCCATGCGTTGGCCAAAGGCATGGATGCGCTCGTGCTGCTGCTCGCCCATCGCGCTCAGCTGTTCTTGCACCAGCCCGCGAAACTGACCCATGGTCTGGGCCAGCTCGCCGCGTCCGGCGCGCTGCTCCTGCGCCAGCGCATCGCGCAGGTGCCGGTTGTCATCCTTGAGTGCGTCCAGGCGTGCTGCAAGCCCGGCATCGCCGCGGCCACGCAGCAGCAATACGACCTGCAGAACCAGGACGATCACGGCGACGACGACCAGGGTGGCCAGGAGAAGATCAGTAAGCGGCATCAGGAATATCCGGAGAATACGTTGACCAGTCTAAGCGACGCCGTCTCAGCTTGTGCGATTCGGCGACTGGCAACGCTATTTTAGCCTTTACCGTCGGCGCAGGTAGCGTAGCGTCAGCTGCTCCAGCCGTCGTGGATAGGACACATCGGTGGCCGACACCGCCCGATGCAGGCTGCCGTCTTCCCAGCCGGCAAGAACCGCCGGGTGAATATACGAGGCTCGGCAGACTGCTGGCGTATTGCCCAGGACGGCGGCCACTTCCTTGATGGCGGCCAGCAGCAGGCTACGTCTGGCGCGCTCGCCGCCCTTTTCCGGCAGTGGCACCTGAGCGAGCTGGCGCACCGCCTGCACGGTGCCGCCCCAGGTGCGAAAGTCCTTGGCGGTGAAGTCGTCACCGCAGGCCTCGCGCAGATAGTCGTTCACCATGCCCGAGTCGATCGGCTGGGGATGGCCTTGATCGTCCAGGTATTGGAAAAGCCGCTGGCCGGGTAGCTGCTGCACGCGCCGTATCACCCGCAACAGGCGACGATCGTCCAGTTCGATGTCGCGCTCCAGGCCACCCTTGCCGCGGAAATGCAGCCGTAGCCTGCCGCGCTCGTGGCGAACGTGGCGCGAGCGCAAGGTGGTCAGGCCGTAGCTGTGGTTATCGCGTGCATAGCCTTCATTGCCGACGCGGATCATCGTGTCGTCCAGCAGCCGCACAACCAATGCCAGCACCTTTTCCTTGGGCAGGCCGACAAGCGCGAGATCGCGACTCACGCGCCGTCGCAAGCGCGGCAAGCTGGCGCCGAAACTCAGCACGCGATCGAACTTTCCGCCATCGCGCACCGAACGCCACTGCGGGTGATAACGATACTGCTTGCGCTTGCGGGCATCGCGCCCGGTGGCTTGCAGGTGTCCACGTGGGTTCGCGCAGATCCACACGTCGACATAGGCAGGTGGTACGGCCAGCGTCCGGATGCGAGTCAGCTCCGCCTCGCTGGCGATACGGCGTCCCTTCGCATCGACATAGCTGAAACCCTTGCCCGCACGCCGCCGCCGGATACCCGGTTGCTCGTCGGAGACATACACCAGCCCGGCGTTGCGCGCCTGCTGGCGCGCTTCCAGGTCGATCGTGCTGAGCTTGACGTTAGGCATGCCTGGCCAGTGTGTGGCCGCTGGCGGTCAAGCGAATGTGTAGAAACCCTGATGTGGGTTTACAGGACCCGGCAGAACACGGCTTTGAGATACCGGCCTTCCGGCACGTCGCTGCGCACGGGGTGATCGGTGCCTGCGCCGGCAATGTGCAGTATCTGGATCTCGCGTCCCGCATTGAGCGCAACGCGACGCAGCATTTCAAGGAAGTCCGCTTCGCTGACCAGGCCCGTGCAGGAGCAGGTAAGCAAGAGGCCGCCGGGCGGAATGACATCGAGCGCAAGCCGGTTCATCGCGAAGTATTTTTTCAGCGCGTCGATGATCTTGGTGCGGTCGCGGGTGAGCTTGGCCGGATCGAGAATCACCGCATCATAGGTTTCGCCGCGCGAAACAGCCTGGCGCAACCAGTCGAAAATATCCGCCTGCTCGAAACGCACGTCGACCTTGTTGGCCTGCGCATTGGCGCGCGCGATATCGAGGATGCCGGCGTCCATGTCCACCCCGATCGCTTCTTTGGCGCCCGCGGCCATCGCATGCACCGCGAAACCGCCGGCGTTGCAGCAAAGGTCAAGTACGCGGCGTCCCTTCGCCAACTCCGCAAAACGCTTGCGGTTGTCTCGCTGGTCGGCAAAGAAGCCTGTCTTGTGCCCCGAGCCGGGTGCAGCGTGAAAGCGCAAGCCGTGCTCATGTACCTGCACGGCATCGGGTGCATCCATTGCGCGACAGTCGAAGGATTCCTGCTTCTGTACATGCGTCTCGGCGAACCAGTACAGGCGCGCGTTTGGAAAATGCCGCAGCAATGCCTGATGGATCGTCTCGCGGAATCGCCACATGCCGGCAGCAAAATATTCGATTACCAGGATGTCGTCGTAGCGATCGACGATCAGGCCGGACAGGCCGTCGCCCTCACTGTGCACGACGCGCCAGGCGTCGCTGTCCTGATCCAGCTGCAATACCTGCCGACGCAACGTCACGGCCTGCTCGATGCGTTTTTCGATCCAGCCGGCATCGATCACTTCGTTCGAATCGGTGGTCAACAGCCGCAGCGCGATCCGCGCATGCCCATTCCAGAACCCGCGCCCGACAAACCGGCCCTTGGCATCCACGACATCCACCAGGCTCCCCGGCGGCAGCCGATCGGCCGGCTTCTGTACCTGGGCGGACCAGATCCAGGGGTGACCGGGCATGCGGTCGGTTTTGAGTGAGATGGTGGGGAGTGTGCTGGTGACTGTATTCATCGGTGAATGATACCGCCCATTCGTGTTTTCGCGTTGATTTCCGGGGGCATCAGGGGATCTCAAATGATCTCCTAAGGCGTCATCCCGGCGAACGCTGGAGGCGCTTTACAACAGCGAAGCTGGTCATCCAGCGCCTTGTCGCTTCGTCGTATTGCAGAAGCTGGATTCATGGCGGCCTCGTACTTGCCTGTGTGTTCCCGCGAACGGGCCGCCTACGCAGCGGGCGTTTCACTCGCCTGCCGGCGAGCGAGCCACTTTCTCTTTGCTGGCCCACGCTTGCGCGTGGCGCATGCGAACGGCGAAGCCGGCCCGGAGGGCGGAGGACCTTCAGGTCCGGAGTAAAGAGAAGGTAACTAAAGAGAAACGGCCTCAGATCACAAACTCTGAGCAGCATTGAGAGATAAAACTGTTCGGACCGCCTACTCGAACCGTCAGGGGACACTTCGGGCGCTTCTGAGGCGCGTCGAATGGCTGCGCGAGGCGTCGTTGGTCTGAGGACTTAAGGCGTTCCCCCTCACCCTAGCCCTCTCCCCCGGTAAAACCAGGGGAGAGGGGACTGACTGGGGCGAGTATCAACGTCACGTGCTTTTGGCTCTCTGGAGAGTTGATGCGCGCGGAAGGGGTGACAGGAGCATGGTGGCTCTCTCTCACTCCTCACTCCTCACTCCTCGCCCTTCCGCCCCCTCCAATGCACATCCCGAATAACCGAGCCTCAAACCCGCCCTATCTGTGCACAAATCCAACTATCACCATGCAGTAACTGGTCTCCAGCACTATCTACCGATAAGATCCGCCCTCGGATGGCCAGCCCATCCCCGGGGGATCTGCCAACTCGATTTATCAGGGAATGAGATGAAGTCGTTTAAAACGCCATCAAAAGCGCGTCGCTCTTTTTTGCCGCTGATTTTTGTGCTCGCGCTGTTGCCGCTTCCATTGGCGGCCATTGCAGCGGGTAAGGACGTAGTTGCCGGTGATGCCCCGCCTGTAGCGCCAGGTAAATTTATCGAGGCCATTTATGACAAGGAAGGTGACGGCTCGGCGGCCTATGCCGTTGCCAATGGGGCCTGGGCGCATTACTGGTACGGCCACGCCTTTCAGGTGAATGGAAAACAGTATTTCACCGGGTTTGTCTACAAGACGGCCAACCATTACGGCAAGGATGCCGGCAATGAGCTTCCCAACCCGGAAACCAAGGCGACGATAGCGCAGGCGACGTTCGAGAAATCGTCCTCGTGGACGATGGTGACCGCCGATCGTGACATCGGCGAGTTCGGCGGTGCGGAAAAAGGTGACCCGATCAGCAAGACCGGCAGCGCTCAGACATTTCAGCTGGCCAACGGAAATGCATTGCTTGCCGTTCCTACCGACGCCACCGCAGGCGAAGGTCAGAATCGACAAGGTGCCGAGTTGTTTCTGCTTGACGCCAGGAAACACAGTTGGACTTATGTCGGCAGGATTGCCGTTGGCGAAAACAACGCTGACAACTGCGCGGATTCGGCAAATAACGCCGATCTTCCGGCCTGCTGGAAATACAGCGGGAAAATCGAATTCGTTGCAGAGGCCGGCAGCCCGATGCCTTCGATCCATGTGTCCATGCAAGGGACAACGTATGGTGCTGCGGCCAAGCAGGTACGCAAGCTGACCGATGCGGACAACGCGGACTATCGCTTCGATGCGAAAGCCGGCGCTTATCAACAGGTAAAACACTAAAGCTTCATTGTGATAATCATCGAACAAGGAGAGTGTCGTGTCGCAAGAATATTCCCGTTCCCAGGTGCTGGACATCATCGAGGCCGAAGCGCTCAAGCGGCACATCCCCAAGGATGATTTTCTTCGCTTTGCCGATATCGAGACCGGCGGTCGCTTCAATCCCAACGCGCAGTCGACACACAGCAGCGCGAAGGGACTGTTCCAGTTCATGCCGGCAACGGCGGAGCATTACGGCATCGCCGGGCGCGAGCTCGACCCGGTCGCCAATACCGCCGCGGCGGCGCAGCTCTATCTGGACAATCGCGATTCGATCGTTCGTGCGCACACCACCACTGGCCATCCGTATCTGTCGGGCAAGCCATCGCCCGATGGCCTGGACATGTACCTGGCCCATCAGCAGGGAAGCGGCGGTTATCGCTCGATCCAGGATGCCATCGCGACCGGAAAATTCGACAAGGAAAGTACGCGCACCAACATCGAAAACAATGTAGGTGACGACTTCAAGAAGCTCACGGGACATACCCGCAGTGAGCTTGCCGGCATGTCCGACAAGGAGATGGCGAAAGCCTTCGTAGGCTATTGGAACGCCAAGTTCGAGCATGTGCAGATTCCTGAGAAAGGCGTTGGCCCGGGTCATGCGCAAGCGCCTTCTGCTCCTGTGCATACCCCGCCGCATGCCACCTCGCCTGCCGCTTCGACGCCCTCGCAGCCTGCGGCGGCAGCGCCGGCCAAGCCCTCGACAGGCGGCCCACATGACATCACCATCGGTGACGCCTATGCGTTGACGGAGAAGTACCAGAACGTCACTCATTACGGGCTGGGAAAGAAAGATCCGGACAAGGGCTCGGTGGATTGCTCCGGCTGGGTGGTGAAGATGCAGAACGCCACCATGGAAGAGATCAATCAGAAAGCCGGGCGTGACGTCTTCAGCGAAAAGGAAATGTTTTCCAAAGGCAACGACGCGGCCGCCACGATCGTCGAGAAATCGGCCGCGCGTTCGGGCCAGCTGCTGGAGGGCAAGCAGATTACCGCCGGCGTGCTCAAGGAAGGCATGATCATCGGCGAGGACAACGGCCCGCAGAGCTTCGACAAGGGGCGTTACAAAGGTATCGATCACATCACCATGGTGGTGCGCGATCCCAAGACCAACGAACTGATGATCAGCCAGTCCAGTAGCCACAAGGGCGTGCACCTGCAACCCGTGGCCGAGTATCTGGCCTACAAGCAGTCGCACGGGGTCAAGCTCTACGCCACCGACCCATTGGCGAAGGCGCGTGAACTGATGCATGACTCGCATCCGACTGTTGCGCCTGTTTCGGAAAAGGCCGCCCGTGCGCAACCTGGGCATATCTTGCCGCATGCCGAACATGGCGTATTGAAGGAAGGCAACAAGAGCGAAGACGTTCAGAAACTGCAGGAGCAGTTGAAGTCGTTGGGCATCAAGGATGCGCAGGGCCATCCACTGGTCCCTGACAAGGAGTTTGGTCCGCGTACGACCGAAGCGGTCAAGGCATTCCAGGCCGCGCACCATCTCAAGCAGGATGGCGAGGTCGGCCCGCAGACGATGAAGCAACTGCAGGAGGCCCTGAAGCAGCACACCGTGGCCGAGCCTGCGCCGGCTGCAAAGGCGGCGGCCCCGGCGGAGAGCATGATCGATCGCATGATGTCCGCGATGAAGAACGGCGACTACCAGTCGGTCATGAATGCAGCGAACGAGGCGGCACGTTCGGTGACCGGGCAGGAGTTCCGTGGCAACGTCACGGCACAGGTCAATGCGCAGGAGCAACATGCCGCGGCACAGAAGCAGAATCAGCAGCAATCGCAGCAGCAGGACGCTGCGCAAAACGGTCAGAGGCAAGGAGGGCGCTGATGTCCGCCGGGCAGGGGATGCAGAAGGAAGACATCGAGGCGCTGGCTTTCAAGACCGGCGCTTTGCTGGAGCAATTTGTCCGCTACTGCGAGCAGCAGGGTCAACACCAGACGGCGATGTCCGAGCGCCTCAAGCTCGTCATCGCCAGCGTGCCCGAGCAGATGAAGCAGTCGGCGGACAAGGTTTTCTCGACGCTTCCGCAAACGGTAGCAACGCAGCTCGACAGTGGCTTGAGCGCACCGATCAAGAACTACGAGCGCAAGCTGGATCAATCCGGTGCGCAACTGCAGGAGCGTGTCGCGCAGTTGACCAAGCAACTGGCACAGCTGGAATCGTTCAGCCGGCGCCTGGTGTGGAAGGTCGCTGCGGTGGTTATCGCCGCGCTTTTGGTTGCGGTCATCGGCGGCGCGACAGCGGTTTCTTACTACCGCGACCAGATCAAGCAGAGCCAGCTCTCCGCCGACCTGTTGCACGCGTACAACCAGGCCGACGTGACGCTATGCGGCGGCCAGCTGTGCGCGAATGTGGACAAGGCCGGGCAGAAATACGGCGAACACGGCCAGTATCAACCTGTGCGTTCGCGTTGATGGACGATCGGCCGGCACACATGCAGCCGGCCGATCATGCTGTTTAGCGCAGGCGCAGTACCAGCCAGGAAAGCAGTGCGAGCAGGTTCAGGCCGATGCGCGAGACGGCCGGGCCGGCTACCGCAAGCACGAAGCCCTGGCTGCCGAAGTGCCAGTCGATACTCAGACGCGGTGACGATTGCACCGTGGCGAAGACATTGATGAACGCCGTCGCGTGCAGCGCATAGCTGAATACCGGTGTGGCGATCAGCGGGATCTGCAGGACCTGTGCCCAGCTGGAAAACGTCACGCCGCGACCATCGCCTTCAAGCAGCAGTACGCCGGCAATCAGGATAAAGGCGTACAACAGCAAGCCGATCAGGGCGAGGATGGTGTCGTTGGTATTGCCCAGCGGCAACAGGCGGTGCAGCATCTGGGCGACCCCGTAGAGGCCGCCGGCAATTTCGAAGATGCCGATCACACGGAACAGAATGGAGCGCACGAGCTTCGCCTCGTCCAAAACGGCAAGCTTAGCCTAACCACGAGGACTTGTTCCGCGTGGTGTGTTTCGCCGCTCTTACGCGATTAATGTGGCCTTCGGCGAGTTGGCGGAGCCGTCGTCGATGATGGCGTGCGGCACGAAATGCGCACTGTCGCGGGTGATCGGCGAGTGATCTTCGCGCAGCCCCATTCCGCAGGCGCGGTCGCCCACGACCCAGCTGCCGATCAGCATGTGGCGGCCGTCGAAACTGGGCAGGGGATGATAGGCCTGCCGAATGCATGGGCCATCATACGGGCCGCTCGAATCGAGCGCGCTGCCATCAGGCAGGCGCATGGCGATATTCGCTCCTTCGCGCGAGTACAGCGGCTTGCGCACCCAGCCGGGGGCGAGCGCGGTGGCATCGTCGAATACCGCGGGAAGCAGATTGGGGTGGCCGGCGTGCTTTTGCCACAGCAAGGGCAGGATGCCCTTGTTGCTGAGTACGGCCTTCCACGGGGGTTCGATCAATTGCATGCCCGAGCGTGGCAGGAAGCTGCCGAACTCCTCGCGCAACATGTCCTCCAGCGGATACAGCTTGAACAGGCAGCCGATGACCCGATCGTTCAAGTCGGTAAAGCGCCCATCGCGTGAGATGCCGATGTCCTCGATGGCGATCTCGCCGCAATCGATGCCGGCCTGGATCGCACAATCGCGCAGATAGGCGACGGTGCCCTGGTCTTCGTTGGAACCACGCACGGCCGAGACGTAAAACGGCCGTGCGATACGCGTTGCGATCGTGCCGAAGGCTTCGACCAGCGATTCGTAGATCGAGTTGAACTGATCGGCGCCCGCCGGTAGCGCGCCGCGCATCAGTTGCTGCTCCAGCCACTGCCACTGAAAGAATGCGGCCTCGAACAGCGACGTGGGCGTGTCGTAGTTGAACTCGTAAAGCTTCGCGGGGCCGTTGCCGTCGTAGGCAAGATCCATGCGGCCGTAGAGATGCGGATCGCGTTTACGCCAGCTTTCGGCGATCCAGTCCCAATAGGTGTCGGGAATGTCCAGTTGCCGCATCATCTGTTCGTTGCGTACGATGTCGTCGACCAGATCGAGCGCCATATCGTGCAACTCGGTGGTCGGTGCTTCGATATCGTCCTCGATTTCGCGCAGCGAGAAGGCGTAGTACGCCGACTCGTCCCAATAGGGCTGCCCGCCTATGGTATGGAAATCGAAACCGCTTTCAGCGGCAAGGTGGCGCCAGTTCGGGCGCTCGGCAATCGGGACGCGACGCATTATTCGCCTGATCCTCCGCGAGCGCTGCCACGCGAGCCGAAGCCGCCGCGGCTGCTGGTCACCGCGGTATCGGGTGCGCTGGTAATGGTGGTCATGCCGCGGCTGCCGCCAGCGTACACGCCGCCGCTGCGATAGACCGAATTATTGTTGTCTGGACGCTGCCACTGACCGTTGGCAGTGCGAAATGCCGGTGCGCTGCTGAACCCGGCCATCGGCGAGCCGCCGCGCAGCATTTGCGAGATGAAGAAGCCGGTCATCAGCGGGCCGAAGAACGAGTGGCCGCTGCTGTCGGTGCGTTGTTCGCACTTGCCCGTGCCGTAATCGACCTCGCAGGTATCGCGAGAGGCGAACTGCGGGCTGTTTTGCGCCGCATCTCTCTTTGCCTTGTCGAACGCTTCGCGGCAGGTCGCGGCGTCGTGTGTCTGCGCCGTACAACTTTCCACCGAGGTGTAGACGCCATCGCGGGTACTCTCGTCGTCGCCGCAAGCTGTGAGCAGCAAAGGCGTTGCGCTCATCAGCAGTAATGCCGCAGTCCGTGATCGCTTCATCGTGCAGGTCCCTTTTTGCCAGACGCCCAAGCATGCCTGTTCGCGCTTTCTTGCGAAAGTGCGTCCGCTTTAGAGATCCTCCGCCAGTTCGTGCAGGTCGGCGATATGTTGCTCCCACCAGCGTGGCTCGGCGGCAAAGGGGAAGGCGGCAGGGAAGGCCGGATCGTGCCAGCGTGCGGCTATCCACCCGGCATGATGCAGCTGGCGCATCGCACGCAGCGCAGGGATGAGCGCGAGCTCGGGGTAGTCAAACTCGCGCATCTGCTGGTAACCCTCCAGCAAGACATCCATGGCGCGCTGGTCGTTGGCGAGCATCCATAGGTCCTGCACCGATGGGCCGGTGCGCGCATCGTCGAGATCGACGAAATGCGGGCCGGCATCGGTCCACAGCACGTTGCCTGGATGGCAGTCGCCGTGCAGGCGGATGCGGCGCACCGGGCCGACCGCTTCGAAACGTGTCGCAACGGCGTGATCGACGCGCTCAGCAGCTACGCGATAGGCCGCAACGAGGTTTGAAGGCAGCAGTGTCGATGCGAGCACCGCGCGCATCGGCGTGTCGATCAGGTTCGCGCGATCGAGCTGGCCGCGTTGCGCAAAAGGCGCGCGTGCGCCGACGGTATGGATGCGCGCGATCAGGCGACCCAGCCATTCCAGTTGTTCTTCCGATTCCAGCGAGGGCGCGCGTCCGCCATGGCGCGGCGTCAAGGCGTAGCGATAGCCTTCGCGATGGAGCAGGGTCTGGCCATCGAACGCCAGTGGTGCGACGACCGGGAGTTCCGCCTCGGCCAGTTCGCGCGCGAAGGCGTGCTCTTCGAGGATCGCCGCGTCGCTCCAGCGGCCCGGGCGGTAGAACTTGGCGATCACCGGAGCGGCATCTTCGATCCCTACCTGCCATACGCGATTTTCGTAGCTGTTGAGCGCAAGCAGTCGCCCGTCGGTCCACAGATCGCAGGCTTCGACGGCCCGCAGTACGCGTTCGGGATCGAGATCGGCGTACGGTGCGTCCTGGTTCAACTCGCGGCCTTCGACGCCGCGATGACCGCCATGGTGATGCGCGATATGCACACCAGCTGCCCCGTTTCGTTCTCGATGCGGATCTCCCAGACCTGCGTGCTGCGGCCCAGATGCAGCGCCTTGGCGGTGCCGGTGACGACGCCGCTGCGCACGCCGCGGATATGGTTGGCATTGATGTCCAGCCCGACCGTGAGCTCCTTGCTGGGATCAAGCGTCAGCATGGCGGCGGTGCTGCCAAGGGTCTCGGCCAGCGCCACCGAGGCGCCGCCATGCAGCAAACCATAGGGCTGATGCGTGCGATGATCAACCGGCATGGTGCCACGCAGCCAGTCGTCGCCGATCTCGGTGACCTGGATGCCCAGTGTTTCGAGCATGGTATTGGCCGCCCAGCCGTTGATGCGTGCCAGGTCGATATCCTGCTTCCAGATCGCCATAAGTTGAATCCCGGTCAATAAGCCCGCATTGTCGACCGACTGCCGTCGCCGCGACAATGCGCTTGTGTTCACCGTTACCTTGAAAAATTCAGGCCGCCAGTTTCCGGTCGCCCCAGGCGAAACCGTGCTGGAGGCTGCGCAGCGCGCCGGCATTGCCTTGCCGTACTCCTGCCGTGCCGGTGTGTGCGGCAGCTGTCGCGCCGTGCTGGTGTCAGGCAGGGTCGAGTACCCGCGCAACCCGCCACAGGCCCTGAGCGGCGAAAACCGGGCGAACCAGGCGATTCTGCTCTGCCAGGCCACACCCTTGAGCGACCTCTCGGTCGAGGCCCGCGAAATCACCTCGGTCAAGGACGTCGCCAAGCGCCAGCTCAACGTCGTGGTGACCGAAAAGCGCCAGCTGGCCCCCGACGTGGTAGGGCTGCACCTGCAGCCAGCGCCCGGTGAAACGGCACTCAACTGGCTACCAGGGCAATATCTGGACATCGTGCTTACCGACGGCAAGCACCGCCCGTTCTCGATTGCCGGCAATCCCCGGGCGGATGGCACCATCGAGTTGCATGTGCGTCATGTGGCGGGCGGTGGCTTTACTTCATGGGTGGCCGATGGCCTGAAGGTCGGCGACATCCTGCGCATCGAGGGGCCGCTTGGCACCTTTGTGCCACGTGAAGACTCGGAGCGGCCGATTATCTTCATGGCCGGCGGCACTGGTTTTGCGCCGGTGAAAGCGGTCGTGGAGCACTTCATCGAGCTGGGCAGTCGTCGCTCCATCGACGTGTATTGGGGTGCGCGCAGTGCTGCCGATCTCTATCAGCGCGAACTGGCCCAGGGCTGGGAGGCGCAGGCAGCAAACCTGCGCTTCCACGCGGTGGTATCGGATCCGGAGCGCGCCTGTGGCCTGCGCGAGGGGCTGGTGCACGAAGCCATACTCGAAGACCACCCCGACCTTGCCGGCTTCGATGTCTATATGGGCGGCCCACCGGCGATGATCGACGCCGGGCGCAAACTGTTTGCCGACGCCGGGTTGCCGGAATCGCGCCTGTATTTCGATTCGTTCGAATACGCGCCCGATATATTGGCGCAGATCCTGGGCGGCCGCGCCGGCATTGCCGACGACTGAGGCGTTTTTTACTTCTTGCCCTTGGCGATCGGCAATTGCGCCTGCTGCCATGCGGCTACGCCGCCGCCGAGCACCGAGACCTTGGTGAAGCCGGCCTTGACCAGGCGTTGCGCAGCCTTGATCGCGGCACCGCGACCGTCCTTGTCCATGACCACCACCGGCAGCTCCTTGGCGTTTGCCAGGTCCTTGCTTTCAGGGTCGAACTGGCTCATCGCCACATGCCTGGCGCCGGGGACATGGGCCTTTTCGAAATCCGCATAGGCGGACAGGTCGATCATCAACGGGCTTTCGCGGTTGATCAGCAGGGTGAGGCCGGCCGGCGACAGTTCCTTGTACTTGCGGAACAGGCTGGCGATTTCCATCACGATCAGCACGAGCAGCACGGCCACGAACCCCGCGACCAGGGCGATATGGTTGTGGATGAATTCCGGCAGCTTTTGAAGAATGTCGCTCATCGATCAGGTTTCCGCGTGCGCGCCGCAAGGCTGCGCTGGAGTGGGCAAAACGGGGATTATAGCGTCCCGGCGGGTCAGCCGGGGCGTCAATCCTTCGGTGCCAGCTCCGGCAGGCCGCTGGTCAGCCACCAATGGCCCTTGCCGTCGTAATGCCAGGTCTGGCGGTCGACGATCGTGCGTTCGGCCTGGCTGTGTATGTTGATCAGGTTGATCGTTACCAGCTGGCGCACCTCGTTTTCGCCCGAAGGGATCGGCCCCTGGCCTTCGTCGTAGTCGGTTACCCGATACTGGTCGAAGCGGGAAAGCTGGATGGGCGTCAGCGGATGTTCTGCGAGCACCTTCGGTTCGATGAACTTCGCCGCGTCGGCAAAGCCGTCCCAGCGCACCGCGTGCTGATAGGCGTTGAGCGTCGTCGTCAGTGCGTCCGAGCGCTTGTCGGTCGCACAGCCGGCGAGCATCAGCGCACATAGTGGGACGAGAGCGGTCAGGACACGGCGCATACGGCATTCCCCAGGGCTGCGTGAAGGCAAGGCCGCCATTCTGCCATCAACCGGTGACCGGCTTCAGCGACGTTTGGCCACAAAACGACCGGTCATCGCGGCGGCAGGCCGACCAGCCTCGCCCGGTACCTCGGCGACAATCTCGATCCGCGCACGGCCACGCGCCTGGAGGGTGCCAAAAAAGGTGTCCCAGTCCGATTCGGAGGCCAGCCATGCCTCGCTGCGAAAATCCGACCAGACCGGCGACAGGTAGCGGACGGTGGATTCGGCGACGAATACGTCGCAGTCCAGCCCGCGTCGACGCAGCGCCAGTTCCACCAGGCTCCAGCCGGCGAGTGTCATCACGCTGGCCAGGCTACCGCCGAACGCGCAGCCCTTGTCATTGATATTGGGCTTGAGCGGCGCGTCGATCGCGATGCGATCACCGTCGTAGGAACCCAGGCGCAGATCCATCACATCGGCTTGCGGAATGTGGCTGCGAGTGAAGTCGATCAGGTCCTGGGCCAGCGGTATCAGTTCGGTGGTGCTCATCGGGCGACATCGTTTTAAACGGGAGGGAGTCGCCTAGTGTATAGGCCGCTACACTGCGAACCCATGTCTGCCCATCACACCAGCCCGGTTGCACCGGCCGCGCCATTGCGTGGACGTACTGTGGTCATTACGCGCCCCGCAGGAACTGGCTCCTCGATGGCCCGGCAAGTGCGTACCTTGGGCGGGCATCCACTGTTGCTGCCGGGACTGTCGCTGCGGGGGATCGACGATGCCGCGACGCGGACCGCGCTCGCCGAAGCGTTGCGCGACGACGTCGTGGTCTTCAGCAGCCCGGCGGCGGTGCGTTTTGCTGCGCGGTTGCAGTTGCTGCGCACCGGCGCCACGGTACTGGCGGTCGGCCAGGGCACGGCGCGCGCCTTGCGTCGCCAGGGTGTTCGCGTGGTGGCTGCACCGTCGAAACGACAAGACAGCGAGGGGCTGCTTGACCTGCCGATCTGGGCTGAGCTGGGGCCATGCCGCATCGCGCTGATCGGTGCGCCGGGCGGCCGGGGCGTGTTGCGCGATCAGCTGGCGATACGCGGCAGTTTGCGCGAAGTGCAGGTGTATCGCCGCGCGCCACCACGCCTGCGTGCCAGTCACTGGAATGGCCTGTGTGAACTGGGCAGCGATGCCTGCGTGCTGCTGTCCAGCGTCGAGGCCATGGAAAATCTTCGCGAACTCGCGCCTCCGGCGGCGTGGCGACAACTGACATCGTTCCTGGCCATCGTCAGCAGCGAGCGTCTGGCATCGGCAGCGAAGACAGCAGGCTTTGGCCGTATCCATGTCGCGAACTCGGCCAATGCCGGCGACCTGCTTGCCAGCGCGGGCGATGTGCAGGAAGTGTGAATAGATATTCAGGCGTTTTTTGATGGGTGACGTGCCGCATGGGCTGCTAGCATGTGTCGCATGAGCCAAGACGACACCGCACCGATCGGCGCCGCCTCCTCGGGTGAGCGCCCCCTATCTCCTTCCCCTACCGGTCCTAAAAAGCCGGGGCCGCAGCGCGGCGGCAGCGTGGCGTTTGCCCTGTTGCTCTCCATCGTCGCTATCGGCGGCGCCGGCTATATAGGCTGGCGGCAATGGCAACAGGAACGCATTGCCGGGCAGGACAACCAGACGCTGTCCGGCATGCAGCAACATGTTGGCACCATGCAGCAATCGATCGATGCCTTGAATAGCGATCGCACCGCATTGCGCCAGCGCCTTGGCGATGCTGACCAGGTCAACCGCGGCCTGCGCGAAGCATTGCTGGGCCAGACCGAACGCGTGCGCAACCTTGAAGACGCAGTAGCAAAGCTGTCGGAAAAGACGTTGTCGGGCCACGACGCGATGCTGCTGGACGAAACCGAGTCGCTGTTGCGCCTGGGCAAGGAGCGCTACGACCTGTTCCACGATGCGCAAGGTGCCGCCACCGCTTACGCCGCTGCCGATCAATCCTTGGCTGCCGTCAACGACGGCGCGTTTTCCGGGCTGCGCCAGAGCTTGACGGCCGAACACGAAGCACTGGTGAAAAGTCAGCCGGCCAGTCGTGACGCCGCGCTCGGCGCCTTGACGCAGCTGCGTGCCGATGCCGTCAATCTTCCACTGAAGCCGCTCGATGCTCCTGTCGATGCCGACACCGGCACCTGGGCGCGTGTACGTCGTGCGCTGTCGAGCGTCATCAGCATTCGTCGTGACAACGGCGCACCGCTGGCGGTGGCCGATGCGCGCTTCGCACGCGAGCTGGTCTCGCTCGATCTGGCTCAGGCACAGCTGTCATTGATGGCTTACGACCGCGATGCCTACCAGGCTGCGCTGCAGAGAGTCACCGCCACGCTCGGCGCACAGTTCGATACCGCTACGCCATCCGTGCAGCAGGCACAGGCGCAGCTGGCCGCGTTGAGCGCGCAGCTGCCGCCAACGTCATCCGTGCAGCTTGGCGCCGCATTGACCGAACTGCGCAACCTGCGCTCGGTTCATGCGCTCAAGCCGGCCAACGACAGCGCTACGCCGGCTCACTCAGCGAGCGGAGCCAAGCCATGAAATTGTGGCGCTGGATACTGCTGCTGGTGATCGTTGCCGCGCTGGCGGCATTCGGCTGGCATTGGATCGCCGAAGATCCCGGCTATGTGCTGGTCAAGGTTCGCGGCTATACCGCTGAATCGACCCTGGTTGCCGCTGTCGTGGCGGTCGTGGTCATTGTTGCTGTCATCGGCGTCATCTGGCGTCTCGTGCGCTGGCCGTTCGGCGCGATCTCGCGTCGCCATCGGCGCACCAGTCGCGAGCGCATGAGTGCGGGCCTGATCGCATTGATGGAGGGCCGCAACGGCGATGCGGAGCGTGATCTGCAACGCGCCTCGCGCCTGGACAGCCTGCGTGGCCCCGCGTTGCTGGCGTCAGCCGAAGCTGCCTCGCGTCGCGGGGAGCACGCCCGTGCGCTGGAAACACTTGGTGAGGCGGGGCAAAGCGCGCCGCAGGCGGCACGCGTTCTGCGTGCGCGTTTTCTGCGTCGCGAGGGCCGGCCGGCCGAAGCGCTTGCCTTGCTGGCCCCGGAAGCCGACAGCGGTAGCCTGACCCCAGGCGGCTGGCGCGAGCTGGCGCTGGCTGCGGTTGCGGCGGGCGATATGCGTCGCGCACGGCAGGCGCTGGAGCCCTTGCAGAAAAGCAGCGCGATCGGCCAACGTGCCTATGCGTCGCTCGAAGCACTGGTGCTTACCGGCGCGATTCTCGCCGCATCGGATGCCGCTTCCCTCAACACCTTGTGGTCGCAGCTACCCAAGCCACAGCGCCGCATCCCGGCGGTGGTCGACGCCTATGCGCGCCGTGCCGCGCACTTCGGCATGATGTTGCCGGCCATGGACGAGGTGGAGTCGGCATTGCGTCGCGAGTGGTCGTCGCAACTGGTCGCTACCTATGGTGGCCTCAGCGGCGACGATAATGAGGCGCGCTTGCGGCGTGTCGAAGGTTGGCTCGACGCACATCCCAACGATGCGCAATTGCTGCTGACACTCGGTCGGATGTGCGTGCGCGTCAAACTTTGGGGTAAGGCACGCAAGTATCTCGAACGCGCGCTGGCGCTGGAGCCCAGCTCCGCCATCTGGGAGGCACTCGGCGATGTCTATGCTGGCGAGGGCGACAACGCACAGGCGCAGCGTTGCTACCGCAATGCTCTGGCCATGGTACGCGGCGAAGCCGTGCAATTGGCTCAGCACGAACAGCGCGGTCCGCTCGATACGCGTCCTGTCGCGATCGAAGAGCGCAGCGAGCACGGTGTGCCGCGACTGCGCGAGTAAATGATCCGGTCAGGACGTAATGCCCAGTCGGTTGAATATCGGATCGTTGGCTGGCGTGGTTGACCAATGCCCCGATTGACGGCATGCCTGGACCGCATCGGCGATGCGCTGCCGCTCTTGCTCGTCGCCAGATACATCCCAACGCCGGGTATGCACGCGTTCGTATAGCCAGTCGCAATTCCCCGTGCCACCCATATGTTGGGTGCGCGCAATTTGCGGCACTGGATCGCCTGCCGGCCACTGGCTTGTATTGCGCGCGAGTCTGGGCGGAGGATCATCCGCATGCCTGCGTGGTACATATGGCGGGGGCATGACATAACTGTGGTGCGCGGAATCGGTGTGTGTGTATGTCTGTACTGGCGTTACAGGCTGGGTTGCTTCGGGCGGCGGGGGCGGCGGGGTGTAGGTGGTGTTGTCGTCGTGAGGGGCACCGGCGGAAGTGATCAGGCGGATGAACATAAACACGCCAAAGACAGCTGACAGACCCACTGCCGGCTTTGCTGTGCCGCCAGGCGCGGTGCCGCGGCGGGCGCGATGCGCGGCCGGCGAATAGGGCGACGACATATCTGATGCTGGTTGGGACGACGGTGGGACGACGCGCGCGACCTGCATGTACGTCTGTTCCCATTCTTCGGCATCTGCCTGGCTGAGACAGAGCGAAAAGTAGCGCGGGTACGATTGAATGGCGCTGCGAAGGTCTGGCCAACACTTGAGCGCTCGCCCAGAGATACGGTCGATATGGCCGGCTTCGCGCATCTCGATGACCTCCAGTGCCGGCGCAAGGCTCTGACGTAGCGCGTCGACGGCACGGCACTCCTTTTGGACCTGCATAAGCCACGCGCCGCGAGCTTTCAGATTCGCCAGGTGCACGACATCGGACCAGGCGAACTGCTTTTGAGCTGTGTGAAAGAGGGCCAGGCGCTGCGCGATGCCGCCGCGCAAAAGATGGTCGATGATCAGTATCTCGAACAACAATGGCGCGCTCAGATGCTCGTCGCCGAGGAGCCGGTACTGGCGACGCAGGGCCACGGTGGCGTTTTGCTGGTCGGCAAGATCGATGCGAAGTGCTTCGAATGCAGCCTGTGCGGCCTCTGCCGGGTCGCGCAACGCGTCCAGCGCAGAGCCGGCCGGCTGCGCAATAGGGACAGCATGCGTGTGATCGGCTGCAACGGGAATGGATCTCTGGCCACCAGTCACCTCGCTGTTGTTGAGTGCCGCTTCCCTGGCGACATCAGTCTGCGTTGCCCGCTGTTCGACCCATGCCTGCGCGGCCTTGTATGCCCGGTGCAACGCATTGAAGCCGTCGATATCAGTAGCCTGGTCGATCTGCTTCAAGCGCACCGCATAGGCGCGTTTGATCGCGCGCGCATCGGCGTCGTCATTCAGTCCCAGTTGTTGCAGGAACCATGGCCTGGACATAGCAAAAACTCCCGGATAGTTTGGAATGGCGCGAACGTATGCGGCTTGCCGAAGTGATGGGCGACTCAAGCGATGGCGATAAGGTCAGGTATGCACGCCAAGCCGTTCGAGAGCGACATCGGGCGAGGTTCTTACATGCCAGTGGTTTACTTTCATGCAGTCGGTGATGAGTTCGGCAAAGCGACGTTGCTGTTCGGCCGTCTGTGGCAGTTTCCATGTCGGCTGGTGGATGACCAGATCGATGTAGCCGCAGTTCTCGACACTGGTCTGCGAGTGTTCGGGTAACGTCAGTACAAGGCTGGGTGAAGGAGCGATGTCGGCGGGCCGCACCGATTGCTCTGCGGGTGCGGCGGTGCGCATCACCAGATAGACCATCACGCAGAAAGTGGCGGTGCACATCACTAATGCATCGCGATGCTTGATCAGCCAGTTCGCCCATGCTGGACGCTGCGCTTGAAGTACACGTTGTCGTGAGGCAGGGGGCGAAGGTTCCATGGGCGCTGCCCGTTGCGGTATGGGCGGCATTGATATGGGCGCAGGAGGGGGCAGTGGTGTCGACGTCGAGCGAGCTTGCGACTCGCGATAGGCTGCATCCCAGGTCTTGAAGCGGGCCGCGTCGATAGTCAACGATAGAAACTGTGGATAGGTGAGGATGATGACGCGCATGCGTGGCCATTGGACAAGCGTGCGTTCCGGGATGCGATCATCGCTGTCCTCCAGCAATCGCAACAGCTTCACTGCTGGCGGCAGGGTTTCGTAGGCGGTGCGCATGGCTGCCTCCTGCTCCCGTACCAGTGCAATCCATGGACCATTCGCGCCGAGGGACTGGACATGTTCTGCCTTTGCCCACCCGAACAGTTTATAGGCAGCAAGGAACAACGCCCGACGATGCGAAACCCGGGTATGGATCAATGCATCAAGCAGATCGATTTCGAATAGTGGTCCGGCTTCGGGATGGATGGCCTGGGCGCGATGCCATTGCCGTTCGCACACTTCGCTCGCCCATCGGCCCCGGTTCAGGTCGTCGATGAGCGTGCGGATGCACTTTTGCGCGACGGCTCGCGGATCGGCTGCGAGGTCCTGTAGCGGCGGCGGTTCTACAGGCGCCAGCCTGAGGTTTTGCTTGCTGGCGTCTTCGGGCAAGCCGAAATCGTCAGGAAACCACTGCGTGGTCATAAATCGCCATCATCCGTTATGGCACCGGCCCCCCGTTGCCTGACACAAATGATGCGCCTGTGCTGGGTGGTTTGTCACCGGACTTCAGGCCGGTTGTCGCATGCTCTGGACGATGGCGGCCAATTCGCGGACAGCCTCTTCGGATATGGCCCGGTTGGGCGTGGTATCCGGATTGTTGAAGTTGCCGGTATCGCCGAGCACCTGGACGAGCAAGCCATCGCTGCGAGGAACCATGCTCACCTTGTTCGTGCTGATGCCGTACCTGACCTCAGGCTGCGGAATCAGCCGAGCGGTTTGGCCACGCACCGGGATGATCGAGTTGTCGCCGAACAGGGCGCGCGCGCCGTAGCCGGTGGCGTTGATCAACGTGCGCTCCGGTAGCTGCTGCAAATCTTCGGGTTGGTGGAACTCGCGCACTTCGATCTTGCCGCCGGCGACGAGGAAATCGGACATGAGCATTCGCGCATATGTGCTGATATTGAACATCAGCGTGGTGTAACGGCGAACATAGGCCTGTGGAAATGGCGTGCTGCCGGCAGGCAGCGCGACCGAGCGCGGGGTGAGGTCGCGGACATGGTCGTAGAGTTCGCCGTATTCCGGCTCGTCGGAGGGTTCGGAGCTTTGCTGGTCCGGAGGCGTATCGGAGAGGTGATAGCCCTCGATCCATTCGATCGGATTGCCGGGCAGGCCGAGCATGCTCTGGTATTGGGCGAACGATGTCCGCGTCATTTCCTCCCAGCGTGTCGCCAGGGCGGGTGCATGCTCGGCATCGCAGATGCGCGAGTCGGGTGTCCACAGGCCAGATGCGCGCATCGAATAGACATTCGGTGGCAGGTCCTTGGCGTAGATGCGTACCGACAGGCCGGCACGTTGCGCAAGCAGCGCGGAGGTGAGGCCGAGCGCGCCGCAGCCAATCACGCCGAGCTCGCGTACGCCCGTGGTCTGCGCCATGCGCAGCGCGAGCGTGCTCGATCCCCACGACAACGACCAGCCGCTGCCGCCATGGCCGTAGTTGTGCACGACGACCTTGTTGCCCATGCGTTCCATTTCGATGCGCGGGCCGGCGGCGCGGAAGGGGCGCGTACACACGTAGACGCCGGTAATGCGATCCGTGCGTGCCTTTACCGGTGCCAGTTCAGGGAGGCCCGAGCCGAGCCGGGCAGCTGGCACGATCCCATTGCCGTTGCGCGTGCTGGGCAATTGCGCACAGGCCGTCAAGGCGCCGGTAGATGCCAGGGCCAGCGTGGTCCCGGCGTGGCGTAGAAACTGTCGGCGTTGCATGAATCCCTTCTCCCTTGCTGCGTGCACGATGGTGTTTTGGAGGGACGGTGGCGACTGAGGGGAACCTCGAAAAACCGTAAAGTCGGCCGCTGCGCGGCCTGTCAGATCGCGCCTTCGGCGCTGTAAAGGGTAAACAGAAAAGGCCAAGCCTTGCCAGCTCAACGCTTTTGGCTCTCTCTGTTTACCATTAGCCATTGACAGGCCGCGCAGCGGCCGGATTCACCCAGATTTTTAGAGATTCCCTTCAGTCGCGACAAGCCGTGACGTAATCGCATATCGCCACTTCGATACTCCCCTAAAGCGGCGTCAGATTCGCATACGCCGCCACCAGCCACTTGCTGCCGGCGTCTTCGAAATTCACCTGCAGGCGCGTATGCGCGCCGCTGCCTTCGGCGCTTATGACCACGCCTTCGCCAAAGCTTGGATGGCTGACGCGCTGGCCGAGCTTGATCGGCATGTCTTCCTGCAGGCTACCTGACGGTTCGGCAAAGCGCCCTGCGTACATCGGGCGGCTGACCTGCACGCGCGGGCGCACCTCGTCGAGCAGTTCGGCCGGGATCTCGCCCAGAAAGCGCGAGGGGCGTGCCAGCATTTCCACGCCATGCATGCGACGCGACTCGGCATGCGTGATGAACAATCGCTCGCGTGCACGGGTGATGCCGACATAGGCGAGGCGGCGCTCTTCTTCCAGGCGCCCTTCGTCCTCGACCGAACGCTGGCTGGGGAAAAGGCCTTCTTCCATGCCGACGAGGAACACGACCGGAAACTCCAGCCCTTTGGCCGAATGCAGCGTCATCAGCTGCACGCAGTCGTCCCAGGATTCGCCCTGGCCTTCGCCCGCCTCGAGTGCGGCATGCGAGAGGAACGCGGAAAGCTCGCTCAAGCCCGCGTCGATGTCGTCCTGAGTCAGTTCGAAACGGCTCGCGACGTTGACCAGCTCGTCCAGGTTTTCCACTCGCGACTCCGCGTTGCCGCGCGAATCTTTTTCGTAGAAGTCGCGCAGGCCGGTATGGTTGATCGCGTGCTCGATCTGTTCGGCAAGGTTCAGGGCCTGGCTTGGCTCGCCTTCGGCGACCGGGGGCACGAAGGTATGTGCCATGTCGTCGATCAAGGTCACGAAGGCCTTGATCGCATTTTTTGCGCGGCCAGCCAGTTCGCTTCCACTGGACAGTTCGCCGAGCACCGCTTCCCACAGCGAGGTGTTTTCGCCACGCGCGCGACGTCGCAGCACGTCGAGCGTGCGATCGCCAATGCCGCGTGGCGGCGTATTGACGGCACGCTCGAAGGCCGCGTCGTCATGACGGTTGGCCGACAGGCGCAGATAAGCAAGCGCATCCTTGATTTCGGCACGCTCGAAGAAGCGCAGGCCGCCGTATACCCGGTAGGGGATGCTGCGCTGGGTCAGTTGTTCTTCGAAGTTGCGCGACTGTGCGTTCGAGCGATAGAGAATGGCGCAGTCGCGGGCGTTGCCATGTTCGGCGACGTATTCGCGGATACGCTCGATCACGAAGCGTGCTTCGTCCTGCTCGTTATAGGCAGCGTAGACGGCAATGCGTTCGCCGTCGCCGCCATCGGTCCACAGTTGCTTGCCCAGGCGGCCGCCGTTACGCGCGATTACGCTGTTGGCGGCCTTGAGGATGGTGGCGGTGGAGCGATAGTTCTGCTCCAGGCGGATGGTACGGGCGCCAGGGAAGTCGCGCAGGAACTGCTGAACATTCTCCACCTTGGCACCGCGCCAGCCATAGATCGCCTGGTCATCGTCGCCTACGACGAAAACCTTGCCGGTGTTGCCGGCCAGCACACGAATCCACGCGTATTGCAGCGTGTTGGTGTCCTGAAATTCGTCGATCAACAGATGGCGCCAGCGTTGCTGGTAGTGCTCCAGCACGGCTGGATTTTTCAACCAGAGCTCGTGCGCGCGCAGAAGCAGCTCGGCGAAATCGACCAGGCCGGCGCGACGGCAGGCATCTTCGTAGGCTTGATAGATCTGCACGGAAGTACGCGTGACGGGGTGGTCGCGGTGTTCGATGTTCTCCGGGCGCTTGCCTTCGTCCTTCCAGTTGTTGATCTGCCAGGTCGCCTGGCGCGGAGGAAAGCGGGCCTCGTCCAGGCCGAGCCCCGCCACGACACGCTTGACGATACGTTGTTGGTCGTCGGAGTCGAGGATCTGAAATCCCTCGGGCAGGCCAGCCTCGCGCCAATGGCGGCGCAACAGGCGATGGGCAATGCCATGGAAGGTGCCCACGGTGAGGCCTTGCGTACCGCCCGGGATCAATTGGTCGAGGCGGGCGCGCATTTCGCCAGCCGCCTTGTTGGTGAATGTCACCGCCAGCACCGCCCACGGCGGTACGCCATCAACCTGGGTCAGCCAGCCGATACGGTGAGTGAGTACGCGGGTCTTGCCGGAACCGGCGCCGGCCAGCACCAGATAGTGGCCGGGCGGGGCACAGACGGCTTCGCGTTGCGCGTCATTGAGCTTGTCGATCAGGTACGAGACATCCATCCCGTCAATTGTAGCGGAGAGGTGACCTGTTCCTTCGTTGGATTGGGAGCCAAGAGCCCCCCTCACCCCAACCCTCTCCCCCGGCAGAGCCAGGAGAGAGGGGGCTGGCTGAGGCAAGTCTTCAAAGTTTCGCGCCTTTTGCTCCCTCTCCCCTGGCAGAGCCAGGAGAGAGCTGGCTGAGGCAAGTCTTCAAAGCTTCGCGCCTTTGCTCCCTCTCCCCTGGCAGAGCCAGGAGAGAGCTGGCTGAGGCAAGTCTTCAAAGCTTCGCGCCTTTGCTCCCTCTCCCCTGGCAGAGCCAGGAGAGAGCTGGCTGAGGCAAGTCTTCAAAGCTTCGCGCCTTTGCTCCCTCTCTCCTGGCAGAGCCAGGAGAGAGCGGGCTGAGGCAAGTCTTCAAAGCTTCGCGCTTTTGCTCCCTCTCCCCTGGCAGAGCCAGGAGAGAGCGGGCTGAGGCAAGTCTTCAAAGCTTCGCGCCTTTGCTCCCTCTCCCCTGGCTTTGCCGGGGGAGAGGGTTGGGGTGAGGGGGCGCTCTTGCCCGCCGTTACCGCTTGATAAAGCCGCCGACCGCCAGCAAGCCACCCACCACGATAGCCGCCACTCCTGCCCAGGACGGCAGGGCCTTTTCGTGCGACGCGGTTATCTTGGCCGATCCTACCTGCAGCAGGGTGTCGGTCTGTTTGTATCCGCCGTGCCCCAACATGATCCAGATGCCGGCACCCAGCAGAAGGATGCCAACGATGATGAGTCCTGCGCGCATAGCGGTGTTCCTTGAACGATCCGGGTGCACCGATCATAGGGGGCAAACGGCCGCAACGAAAACTATCCGGCAGGACTCGATAAGCGGCGGTACAGCGGCGTCAGGGAGCCAGGCGCGCGAACAGCAGGCCATGGGGTGGTAGTTGGGCGTGCCCTTCGCTGAGCACGCCTTCGTACAAGCCATGACCTTCAACGACGGTGGCGTTGAGGAGGGCGGCCAATGTCACATCGACCGGTGTGGCGCCGAGATTGAACATCGCCAGCACCGTTTCGCCCTGGTAGCTGCGTGTGAAGGCAAGCACGGGCTCGGGCGTGTCGATAAAACGGATGTCGCCCCAACGCAGCGCCGGCTGTTGATGCCGCCACTGCATGAAGCTGCGAAAGCCATGCAGGGCGGAATGCGGATCAAGCTCCTGCCGCGATACAGCCAGTGCACGATGATCGTCGGGTACCGGCAGCCAGGGCTTGCCGCTGCTGAAGCCGGCGTTGACGCTGTCGTTCCACGGCAGCGGCGTGCGGCATCCGTCGCGACCCTTGAAGTTGGGCCAGAAGGTAATGCCGTAAGGATCCTGCAGCGACTCGAACGGGACCTCGGCCTCGGTCAGGGCGAGCTCTTCACCCTGGTAGACACAGACCGAGCCTCGCAGCGAACACACCATCGCAGTGAGCAAGCCAGCCATGCGTACGGATTTGTCGCCGTTGCCCCAGCGGCTCAATACGCGTTCGACGTCGTGGTTGGAGATCGCCCAGCATGGCCAGCCTTCGCGCATCTGCGCTTCGAGGTTCTGCACCGTGCCGCGAATGTATTGCGCACTGAAATCGTTGGTGAGCAACTCGAAGCTGTAGCCCATGTGCAGGCGCTTGCCGCGGGTGTACTCGGCGGTAGTGGCGAGCGAGTCTTCCGACGAAATTTCGCCCAGCGCAACCGCGCCTTCATACCCATCCATCAACCCACGCAGCGCTTCGAGAAAAGGAATGTTTTCGGGCTGGGTGTTGTTGAAATAGTGGTACTGGAACGCATACGGATTGTCGGGGCTGAAACCGCGCCCAACGCGTTTGTCCGCTGGCTTGGGCGGGTTGTCGCGCAGGAGCCGGTCGTGGAAGCAGAAATTGATCGCGTCCAGGCGCAGGCCATCCACGCCCTTGTCGAGCCAGAACTTCACATTGTCCAACACCGCGTGCTGGACATCGACGTTGTGGAAATTGAGGTCGGGCTGCGACGTGAGAAAGTTATGCAGGTAGTACTGGCCACGGCGCGGTTCCCATTGCCAGGCCACGCCACCGAACAGCGACAGCCAGTTGTTGGGCGGCGTGCCGTCTTCGCGGGCGTCGGCCCAGACGTACCAGTCGGCCTTGGCGTTGTTGCGGCTGCTGCGGCTTTCCTTGAACCAGGCATGCTGGTCGGAGGTATGGCTCAACACCTGGTCGATCATCACCTTCAGGCCAAGCGCATGGGCCTTGGCCAGCAGGCGGTCGAAATCCTCGATGGTGCCGAACATCGGATCGACCGCGCGGTAGTCGGCAATGTCGTAGCCGAAGTCGGCCATCGGCGAGCGAAAGAACGGCGCGATCCAGATCGCATCCACGCCCAACCCTGCGACGTAGTCGAGTTTTTCGATGATGCCCGGCAGATCGCCCACGCCATCGCCGTTGGTGTCCAGAAAGCTGCGTGGATAGATCTGGTAGATGACGGCTCCGCGCCACCACGGTGCATCTCTCATTCGTCCAACCCCTTGCCTGTCCTTCCCGTCGCTACCGATCCGAAGGGGAGGCAGCTTCAATGTGCGGCGCAGCTTAAACGCTAGGCCCGGTTCCGTTGCGCTCTATGCATACGTATTCAAAAAAGCGGGTTATTGCGTCGCAGCAGCGGCGGATCACAGGCGGTGCCGTCTTGACGGCTTCAGCGCAGCAGGATTTTGTCAAAGGTGCACAAAAAAAAGCCCCCATGAATACGTATGCATGAAACTGTTCTGCCCTATGGCGCCGCCCTACCATGCGCCGCACGCCGTCATGGCAGAAAGACACATGTCTCGCGGTACGGGTTGCCGACGAAGACAGCCAATAAGCGAAAAACCTCTGGGGAGGGGAACGAAGGTGATACTGAAACGTAACGTGATGGCCCTGGCGCTGGCATCGGCTGGCCTTTGCTTCACCGCCGGCATCCATGCCGCACCCGCCGATAACGGCAATGGCAGCGCTGCCCCGGGCGCCGCCCAGGACGCGCAGACGACGCAGAACGCGCCCACCAAAGACAACAAGAAGACCGACGACACCACCTCGCCGAAGCAGTCGGCCGAGCTGGCCAAGAGCCTCGAAGGCATCACCGTTACCGGCTATAACGCGGCGATCGAGAAGTCGATCGACTATCAGCGTTACGCCGACACGATCCAGAACGTGATCACCTCCGCCGACATCGGTGGCCTGCCGGACCAGTCGATCGCCGATGCCTTGACCCGCCTGCCGGGCGTGTCGGCCGAGCGCATCGCCGGCCAGGCCTCGCAGGTCAACATTCGCGGCCTGTCGGGTAATTTCATCCAGACTACGCTGGATGGCCGCGAGCAGCCGTCGACCAGCGGCAGCAACTACATCCAGTTCGACCAGTACCCGTCCGAGCTGATCAACATGGCCACGGTGTACAAGTCCTCGCAGGCATCGCTGATCGAGGGCGGCGTGGGTGGCACCATCGCGATGGAAACGGCCAACCCGCTCGACAACAAGAAAGACCAGTCGCTGAACGTGGATGCGCGCGGCAGCTATACCGGTCTCGCACACAACGTTGCCGGCGCCAACGCGCTGGGCTATCGCCTGAGCGCGGCCTACCAGGGCAAGTTCCTGGACAACACGCTGGGTGTCGGCCTGGGCGTGGCGCAGATGTACCAGCCGCACGTGTCCGAGCAGTTCGTTGGCGAGGCGTATAGCTCCACGCCGCAGCAGCTCAACGTGAACTCGCCGCAACAGGGCTACCTGTCCCAGGGTCTCCAGTTGCAGCAGAACGGTGGCGAAGAACGTCGCACCGGCTACCTCGGCACGGTGGTGTGGAAGCCGAGCGACGAGCTGCAGATCACCGCCGACAGCTTCTTCTCCAAGTTCAAGAACGAATCCTTCGGTTACGGGTTCCGTTCGCAGAATTTCTACAACAGCAGCGCGCAGATCACCAACCCGGTGTTCGGCCCGAATGGCTCGGTCATCGGCGGTACGGTCAGCACCAATCCGGCGGGTGTCGGTAATCCGCAATTCTCCAACGAGACCACCGCGGACAACTACAGCACCATCACCAATGTTTTCTCCGGCGGCCTGAACCTGAAATGGAACAGCGGGCCGTGGCATATCGATGGTGACGTCTCGCTCTCGCGTGCGCAGAGCCACGAAATCAATGTCGACACCACGGCCGATCCGTATACCGGCCTGGGCACGGCCAACCCGCAGTTGGCTCCGCAGTCGCTGACGTACCTGTTGACTGGACGCAGTGTCGGCCAGGTGTCGTTCGGCAACCCGGGCATGTACACCGATCTCAGCCAGATGGCGCTGTCGCGCTACGGTGTGTATCCGTACGTCTACCACGATCGCACCAAGGCCTTCCGCACCAGCGTGAAGTACGACCTGCCCAACAGCTCCATTTTCTCGGCGCTGGAAGCGGGCATCTACATGAACAACCATACGTACAACGCCGATCGCAGCGTGTACGAATACGGCTCGGAGTGGAACTCCAATCCGTCACGCGGCCAGCCACCGCTATCGATCAACAGCAGCGATGCTACGACAACATGCTGGAAGGGTTCGTTCGGTGGCTTCCCGTGCTTCCTGGCGCTCAACGGCCCTGGCATTCTTGCCTCGCACGGCATTACCGCCAATCCGGTCAAGGACATCAGCAGCGCGTACAACTGGACCTATGTGCAGAGCGGCCAGGTCGACCAGAAGGTTCGCGACCTGTTCTTCATGGCGGATATCGATACGCAGCTGCTCGGCCACGAGCTGACCGGCAATATCGGCATGCGCGTCTCGCATGATTCGCAGTACAGCCAGGGCCTGCAGCAGGTCGGTAATGGCGCCGGTATCCCGATCACCGACGGCAACGGTTTCACTAGCAGTGATTTCGCACCACTCAATATCGGCCGGAAGTACACCGATTATCTGCCGTCGTTGAACCTGATCTATCACCTGACCGACAACGACCAGGTGCGCTTCTCGGCGGCGAAGGTGCTGTCGCGCCCGCCGATCAACTCCATGCTGGCCGGTTCGGGTTCGTACATCACCAACAACAACACGTACAACATCTACGGCGGCACCAGCCCGTTGCTAAACCCGCTGCGTGCGCAGCAGTACGATGCGACGTACGAGCACTACTTCGACGATTCGTCGGGCGCGATCACCGCCGGTGTGTTCTTCAAGCACATCAAGTCGTTCATCCAGCAGGTGACGTACAACAACTTCAACTTCGCCTCCGTCGGCATCACGGTGCCGATCGATCCGAACACTGGTGCGCCGTACCTCAGCGGTGATTACCAGACGGCATACAACGCCAAGGGCGGCGATCTGCGCGGTCTGGAAGTGGCCTTCACCAAGACCCACTTCCTGCCCGGTATCTGGTCCGGCATCGGCGTGGATGCCAACCTGGCGTTGACCTCCAGTTCGGTGAAGAACCCGTCCAACCTCGGCGGCCCGACCCAGATGATCGGCCTGCCGGGCCTGTCGCAGCGCGTGGCCAGTGCCGCGGTGTTCTATGACCAGGGGCCGTTCTCGGCACGTGTGTCTGCCAACTACCGCTCGCACTTCGTCTCCGACACGCAGATCGCGGTGGACAACCAGCTGGTGGTATTTGCATCGGAGCTGGTGTACGACTTCCAGGCCTCGTACAACATCAACGACAAGCTGACGGTGGTCTACCAGTTGCTCAATGCGAGCAATCAGCCGACCCGTACGTACTTTACCAATCAGCAGCAGACCGGCACGATCCAGTACTTCGGCCGCACCAATTACCTGGGTCTTCAGTTGAAGCTGTAAGCCGTTACTCTCGCATCGGCGTTCGAACGGACGCCGATGCGCTGCTCGGGACACTCGCCGTGTGGCGGCGACGCTCCTGAAACACACAAGGGAGCGAAGCATGATGCGTTACCGGTTGCTGGCAGTCCTGACGGTTATTTTCTCCCTGGCGCTTGGCCCGGATGTCCGCGCACTCCCCTCGACATCCGTGGCCGATGCGCCATTTTTATCCAACGAAGCCACGCATACCGGCGTGTGGTACGAGATCTTCGTACGCGCCTGGTACGACACCAACGGCGATGGCATCGGCGACCTCAATGGTGTTACCGCCAAGCTGGACTATCTGCAGTCGCTGGGTATCAACGGCATCTGGCTGATGCCGATCAACGCCTCGCCGAGTTATCACGGCTACGACGTTACCAACTACGAAGCGATCAACCCACAATACGGGACGATGCAGGATTTCGAACATCTTGTTGCCGAAGCGCACAAGCGCGGCATCCAGGTGATCATCGACCTGGTGATCAACCACACCAGCGACAAGCATCCGTGGTTTGTCTCCGCGCTCGACCCTCATAGCCCCTACCGCGGTTGGTATACGTGGGCGGGCCCGACGACCGACATCAAGGAAATGAGCGCTACCGACAGCCCGGCATGGCATACGCGCGATGGACAGACCTTTCTCGGCGACTTCAGCCGTGGCATGCCCGATCTGAACTACGATGATCAGGACGTGCGCCACGAGATGGTCAGGATCGGCCAGTTCTGGTTGGCCAAAGGTGCCGATGGCTTTCGCCTGGATGCGGCACGGCACATCTATGACGACCTGAAGAGCGATACCGACAAGCCGGAGACCATGCTCAAGAACGCGCTGTGGTGGACCGAATTCCGGCGGGGCCTGCAAACGGTCAATCCGAATGTCTACCTGGTCGGCGAAGTAAGCATGCATTCGCCCGACAAGCTTGCACCCTACCTGAAGCCGCTCGGCTCGGTGTTCAACTTCCCGTTGGCCGAGCAGATGATCCTGAGCACGCAGAACGAGCAGGCCGGGCCGCTCAATCAATTGCTTGCTGACACCTATGCGGCTTTCCACAAGGCTGCCGGCAACGATTTCACCGATGCGCCTTTCCTGTCCAATCACGATCAGGAGCGTGTGTTCAGCCGCCTGGACGGTAACGTCGATCACATGCGCGTGGCGGCTGCGATCCTGCTGACCCTGCCGGGGCGGCCGTTCCTGTACTACGGTGAAGAGCTGGGCGTGCTAGGTCGCAAGCCAGACCAGAACATTCGCGAGCCCATGCGCTGGGAGCGTGATCCGCAAGCTGCCGGCGAGAGTCGCTGGGAGCCGATAGCTTCCGGGCAGGGCGGTGAGGTCTCGGTGCAGGCCGAACAGGCCGACCCGCATTCGCTGCTTAGCGTCTATCGCACGCTTATCCACTGGCGCACCCAGGAAACCCTGCTCCGCGATGGCGATATTCGCGTCGTCTCGTTGCAGAATGCGCATGTCGTCGCCTATGAGCGATTCATCGGGGAGCGTCACGTGCTGGTGCTGCATAACCTTTCGGGCCAGTCCCAGTCGGTAAAGTTGAAGCATAAGAGTGGCTATCAGCGTATCGAGCTGCAAAGCGGTAATGACGCCACCTATGTCAAGGAGGAGCTGGACTTGCCGCCGTATGCGTCAGTGGTTATGCAATGACGGCCTGGCGGGTTGCAAGGAACTGCCTGCTCGCTCTTGGCTTGTCCGCTTTTCACCTGTCTACAGCCGATGCCGTCGTTCGCGCGAGGCCGGTAACCAGAGTAACCATGCCGTTGGCCCATGGGGTGCTTGAGCTTCGCGATATGCCTGGCGGTGTATTGCGCGTGAGCTACCTCCCTCACGCGCAGGCGCTGGCAACGCCCACCCTGGTTGTCGACGCGGATATTGTTCCGGTGCCTGGGCAGCAGGCGGATTGGGATTCAAGCAAGCCGCATTCGCTTTCGATCGGCTCCATGCGGGCCGGCTGGAATCCAGCATCGCAGAAACTGACGATCGGTGATTTTCCCCGTGTCGCGCTCATGCAGATCGATCTTGCTGCGTTGGCCGATGGCACGTTATCCATCAGCCACGCCGCGACCGATGCGATGTACGGTATCAGCGGTACCACGGCTTTCGATCACCATCCTGGCGCGCTGCTACGAACCGGTCCGCAGGACGCCAAGGCGGGTGCGCAGGGCAACGCAGGTGCGCCCTTTGTGTGGAGCACGGCCGGTTATGGCGTCCTGGCCGATGCGCTTGGCGCGCACTTCGATCTCGCAGACGATCATTTCGAGGCAAAGGGCGCTGCCGCGCCGATACGCACGATTTATCTGTTCACCGGTCCTCCGCGGCAGATTTTCTTTGGCCTGGCGAATATCAGTGGACACAGCGCACTGTTTCCAAAGTGGGCCATGGGCTTCACCAACAGTCAGTGGAGCATCGACCAGAGGGAGTTGCTGTCGATCATCAAGACCTACAGAGCAAAGCAGATCCCCATCGACAATGTGACCTTGGATTTCGACTGGAAGGCCTGGGGTGACGATCACTACGGCGAGTTTCGCTGGAACGAGACCAAGTTCCCCGATGGCAGCAACGGCAAGCTCAAACAGCAACTTGACGCGCAAGGCGTGCACCTGACCGGCATCATGAAGCCTCGTGTGCATATCGATACCGAAGAGGGGCGTTATGCCACGGAGCATGGCCTGTGGGTTGCATCGAGCCCACCGAAGACAGACTACTTTTCGCACAAGACCATTCGCGAGATCGATTTTGGCAACCCTGCCGCGCGAGCATGGTTCTTCAACGATACGCTCAAGCATTCGTTCGATACCGGCATCGTGGGCTGGTGGAATGACGAAGCGGATGAAATCAACGATACGCAATTCATGAACATGCAGCGCGCCCTCTATGAGGGTCAGCGCGCCTACAGCGACCAGCGCGTGTGGTCGCTCAACCGTAATTTCTATCTCGGTTCGCAGCGTTACGCCTATGGCCTGTGGTCAGGCGATATCTATACCGGCTTCGAGAGCATGCAGGCGCAACGTGCGCGGATGCTGGCGGCAATCGATGTAGGCGCCATGCAGTGGGGCATGGATGGCGGTGGCTTCCAAGGCGATACGCCAAGTCCGGAGAATTATGCACGCTGGATCCAGTTTGGCGCGTTCACGCCAATCTTTCGGGTGCATGGTTCTTATGGCCAGAAGCGACAGCCCTGGGTGTATGGCCCGATAGCAGAGAAAGCCGCGGCTGATGCGATACGCCTGCGCTATAGGTTGATTCCATACATCTACGCTTACGAATTCGCTCGCCACGAAACGGGTGTGGGTCTCGTCCGACCTTTGACCTTTGATTGGCCGGACGATGCCAAGGTGCGTGACGACGTCGATGCCTGGATGTTCGGCGACTATCTGTTGGCATCTCCCGTGGTGGAGCAGGGCCAGACCACCAAGGACGTCTATCTGCCTGCCGGGGTCTGGACCGATTTCGCTACCGGCAAGGTATATCGAGGTGATCAGGTTGCGCATCTGGTGGTCGACAGCGAGCACTGGTCCGATATCCCGCTGTTTATCCGCGATGGCGCCATCATCCCCATGCAACCGGTCATGAACTATGTGGACGAAACGCCGGTGACGCAACTGGATGTGGAGATGTTTCCCTCCGGATCGAAGACGTTCTTCGATCTGTATGACGACGACGGTCACACCTATGCCTACGAGAAACGTGTGTACTCGCTGCGTAGGTTGACCTTGCACCGTGAAGATGCGGATGTGCGCGTGACGATGAGCAAGAACCTCGGCACATTTGCTTCGCCAGTGGCTTTCTTGATGCTGAAGATCCACGCTGCAAAGGCATCGCGCGTCGAACTCGGCGGAAAGGCGCTGCAAGGGGCTGCCAGCCCAGTGGCCTTGATGGAGGGCACCGGCGAAGGGTGGGCCAGCGGAACCGATCGATACGGAGATGTAACTTACGTGCGCATTGCGACCGACGCCGCCAAGGATGTTCGCATTGTCCACCGCGGAGAAGTCCACTGATGCGCACGACAGTGTGTTGCCTTCTGGCAGTGTCGATATTTGCTGTTAGCGTAGCCAGCCACGCGGATGTCGCAACGAATGACTTCAAGAGCGGCGTCGCCTTTGATGGCCGCCATGCTTCGGTGATTCGCTCGGACGATGGTAGTTTCGTGCTGCACTCGGCCGCGGGCGAGCGTCATATACCCATATCGCCCCAGTCGGTCCAGACGGCCAGCCCGTTGTTCGATGCCTTGTTTGCCATGGCCCAGGACGATCTGGCCAAGGATTCGGTTTCGGCGATTACCGACGGCGCGTTCGATCACGGCCAGTCGATTCCATGCCCCTGTTTCGAAACGGGCGAGAAGTGGCACTACGTATGGACGCGCGACCTGTCCTATTCGGTCGACCTTGCGCTATGGCGGCTCGACCCGGAGCGTGCCAAGGCGTCGCTGCGTTTCAAGTTGTCCGATGTGCGCGAACCATCGGCGCCACAGGGTCTGTATGTCATGCAGGACACCGGCTCGGGCGGTAGCTGGCCGATCAGCACCGACCGCATCGTGTGGTTTCTCGCCGCACGCCACCTGTTGGACGATCCCGCATTTGCCGGCGAAGTCTATCGGTCCTTGAACGACACGCTGGTGCAGGATCGCCTGTATACCTTCGATGCGACGCTCGGTTTGTATCGCGGCGAGACTTCGTTCCTCGACTGGCGACAGCAGACCTATCCGATGTGGGCCGCCAAGGACGTGACCTTTATCGGTCAGTCGTTCGCCTTGTCCACTAATGTGTTGCACTACGAGGCCTTGCGTCTGGCGGCTGAGATGTCCGCAGTCCGTAACCCGTCGCAGGCCATTGTTTACCAGGCTCAGGCGAAGTCGTTGAAGGATGCGATCAACCGCCGTTTCTGGCGTAGTGATCGTGGCATGTATATGAGCTACATCGGCGGCGCAGATCATCCGCAGCCGTTCGATACCTATGACTTGCTGGGAATATCGCTGGCGATCACCAGCGGCGTAGCCGATCCGGATCGTGCGCGACAGGCACTTGCCCACTATCCAACGTGGCCTGCCGGCAGCCCGGTGATCTGGCCCGAGCGCGACGACGTGCCGATCTATCACAATCGTGCAATCTGGCCGTTTGTCAGCGCCTATGCGTTACGCGCCGCACGTCATGTGAATGATCCGGTGCGTATCGCGCATGAGTTGCAGTCGCTGATGCGTGGTGCGGCGCTGGCGGGCTCGAATATGGAGAACTTCGAACTCGTTAGCCAATCGACGCATGTGGACGATGGCAACAAGAGCGGGCCGGTGGTGGATTCACCGCGCCAGCTCTGGTCTGTTGCAGCATATCTGAACATGGTAATCGAAGGCGTGTTCGGCCTGGATGCCAACGGGAAGATCGAGCCGAAGCTGCCCACGTCGCTGGTGCCGATGTTGTTTGGCGATAGCGACCGCATCCGTCTTCAGTTGAGCGATCGGGATATCACGCTTGTGCGACCGAAGAAGGTCGATGGGGATTTGCTGATTTCCGGCACCCAGAAGGCTGACGGAAAACAGGTCCTCGTGATGTTGAAGTCCACGCAGGTGACAGCGACACCATTGCGCGTCAACGCGCCTCTCTACGCCCCCGATCCGTCATTCACGCGCAAGCCGGAATCCAGTGGCGTGACGATGGGGTTGTCGCGAAAGGCCGAGCGCTTGTCACCGGATCGCGAAGACCCTTCACTCAATCCACCAGGTTCAGGCCTGCGCCGGGATGACGCGTCCCGATGGGCTTGGACCGCGCCGTCCGCCGGCCGCTTCAAGCTCAGTGCCGACTACATCAATGCCAACGGCACCATCGAAACCGGCGTCACCGCCGCAGTCTATCTCGCCACTGCCCATTGCGACGGCGTCAAACCACAAACCATGGTGCTCGTGATGCCGCATAGCGAAGGCCGACAGCAATCGACCTACGGTGTATTCGATGCGCGTGCGGGCCAGCGGTGCACGTTTGCCTTGAAGGCCGGCTTCAACATGAGCTATCTGAGCCACTTTGCGCACTACACGGGCGGCAAGGGTGGTATCGACGGGCCGTTGAACGAGGCGGACATCGGCGACCTATGGGTAACGCCGATGGCCACAGGGGAAGGCAAGTGAGTAACCGCAAGCCCACGCTGTCGTTCTGGCAGATATGGAACATGTGCTTCGGCTTCCTGGGTATCCAGTTTGGCTTCGCACTGCAGAATGCCAATGTCAGTCGCATCTTCCAGACGCTGGGTGCGGATGTTGGCGATATACCGATGCTGTGGGTGGCAGCACCGCTATCGGGGCTGATCGTGCAACCGATCATCGGTCACTATTCCGATCGCACCTGGACACGGCTGGGGCGGCGCCGGCCGTATTTTCTGGCAGGTGCGGTGCTCACAACACTGGCGCTGCTGTTTATGCCCAATGCGCCGACACTATGGGTGGCGGCGGGCTTGTTGTGGATCATGGATGCATCGATCAACGTATCGATGGAACCTTTCCGCGCGTTCGTCGGCGACCAGCTGCCGACTCAGCAGCGTGCTTCGGGTTACGCAATGCAGAGTTTCTTTATCGGTATCGGCGCGGTGGTCGCGTCGGCGCTGCCCTGGATACTGGCCAAGCTCGGGGTCAGCAATGCAGCGGGTGCAAGCGACATTCCCGATACGGTGAAATACGCTTTTTATGCGGGCGCGGTGGTTCTGTTCGGTTCGGTGCTGTGGACCATAGTGTCCACCCGGGAGTATCCACCCGATGCCCTGAAGGCGTTCGATATCGAGCGTCCGGTCGAAGACATGCAGGTCGATCGGCACGTGGCGCGACGCTGGGGCTTGGCCTGGTTGTTTGCCGGCACGGTGGCGACCGTTCTGGTGGCGGTGTTGCACGCGGAGCATGAGCTCTACCTGCTCACCGCTGGCATCACGATCTATGGCATCGCGTTGCTGTGGTTGGCGGCGACCGCAAGCCGTGGCACGGCGGCACAGGTGTTGACCGACCTTTTTACGATACCCGACGCGATGCGCCGCCTCGCCTGGGTGCAGTTCTTTTCGTGGTTTGCGCTGTTTGCCATGTGGATATACACCACGGCCGGCGTCACGGCGGTGCATTTTGGCAGCAGCGACACGCACTCGACGGCGTATAACGAAGGCGCCAACTGGGTGGGTGTGCTGTTTGCCGCTTATAACGGTTTCGCAGCCGTGGCGGCGATCATTATTCCCTGGATGGTCAAGCGCTGGGGTATGCGCATCAGTCACCTGATCAACGTGTGGCTGGGCGCTGCCGGGTTGATCTCGTTCCTCCTGATTCACGATCCGAACTGGCTGATGCTGTCGATGGTCGGCGTGGGTTTCGCCTGGGCGTCCATTCTTTCATTGCCTTATGCCTTGCTGTCGGACAACCTGCCGGCGACGAAGATGGGCATCTACATGGGCATCTTCAATTTCTTCATCGTGATACCGCAGCTGCTCGCTGCCAGTGTGCTTGGCATGTTGTTGCACCTGTTCTTTCATGGGCAGGCGATCTACGCGTTGGTACTGGGCGGCATCAGCCTGTTTATCGCCGGCCTGTGTGTGTTGCGCGTACGCGAACCCTCCAACCAGGTTGTTTCATGAAAAAGCTTTTGTTGAGTCTCGCGCTGACGTTCGTCGTTGGCCAGGTTGCCGCGCAACAAGTCGAGTACGTCGGCACGGATGCGCCGTTCGCATCGAACGCGATCTATTTCGTCATGACCGATCGCTTCGTCAATGGCGACACCAGCAACGATCATCGCGACCAGGGCGGCGCGCATCACACCTTCGATATCCCGGTGCCGGGCCCGAATGGCGAGAGCGACAACATCGGCTATCTCGGTGGCGATTTCAAAGGGATTCTGGACAACGCGGCCTATATCCGCGGCATGGGTTTCAGTGCCGTATGGATTACCCCGATCGTCGACAACCCTGATGAAGCCTTTACCGGCGGCGATCCGGTCACCTGGGGCGCGTCACTGGCCGACCGCGGCAAGGCGGGCTATCACGGTTACTGGGGTATCAATTTCTACAAGCTCGACGAGCATCTGCCGAGCAAGAATCTCGATTTTGCGCAGTTTACCCACAAGATGCGCGCGCAGGGCCTGAAGACGGTGCTCGATATCGTCGCCAACCATGGCTCGCCGTCTTTCAGCATGCCCAAGGCGCAGCCGCAGTTCGGACAGATCTTCGACAAGGACGGCAAGCTGATTGCCGACCACCAGAACCTGCGACCCGACCAGCTCGATCCGGTGCATAATCCGTTGCATCGTTTCTATCATGCCTATGACGATCTGGCGCAGTTGTCGAATAACGACGATGAAAATCCTGCGGTGCTGGATTACTTCGTCGGCGCGTATCAACAGTGGGCCGATCAGGGTGCCGACGCATTTCGCATCGACACGATCAGCCATATGTCGACGACCTTCTGGCGACAGTTTGCCGAGCGCATTCGTGCCGGGCATCCCGGTTTCTTCATGTTCGGCGAAGCGTTCGACTACAGTCCCGACGATATCGGCCAATACACCTGGGCACGCAATGGAGGCATCAGCGTGCTCGATTTCCCGCTGCGCCAGCGCATTGCCGAAGTGTTCGAGCACGCGCATAGCGACTACGCGCGCGTCGCGGAACGTCTTTACCTGCGCAACGGGCCGTACCAGAACCCGTATGAGCTGGTCACGTTCTACGACAACCACGATATGGCCCGTTTGAACGCCACCGATGATGGTTTTATCGATGCGAACAACTGGTTGTTCACGGCGCGCGGTATCCCGGCGGTCTATTACGGCTCGGAGATCGGCTTCGAGCGTGGTCGTGCCGAGCATCAGGGCAACCGCAACTATTTCGGCCAGGAGCGCATCGATGCCGCACCGCGCAGTCGTATCTATCAGCAGTTGAAACGGATTGCGCAGTTGCGCGAGAAGATGCCGGCGTTGCAGCGCGGCTTGATGTTGCCGGTGAGGATCGAGGGCGACCAGGCAGTGTTCTATCGCGTGTACCAGAAGGGCGATGTGCATCAGATTGCGCTGGTGTTGCTCAACAAGGGCGACAAGGCAGCCCAGATGTCGGTGGCGCCGTACCTGCAGGCAGGTAAGTGGACGCCTGCCTTGGGTGGGAATGCGGTGAAGGTGGGGGAGGGTGGTGCGCTGAAGGCGCAGGTGGCCGCCCATGATGTGCAGGTGTATGTGCTGGACGCAGCGGTGCGGCGTCAGGATCTGGCGGAGCAGCTGGCTCTGTTGATGGAAGAGCGGGGGCACCCGGCGGATTGAGGGCTCTTAACCCCGCAAGCTGGACTTTCGCACCACCAGCCGCACCGGCAACATATCGCTCCCCGCCGGCTCGTTCCGGATCAGCTGCAACAGCGTATTGACCAGGGCCTCGCCGGCCTGCCCGGTGTCCTGGCGCACCGTGGTCAGTGGCGGATTGACGAAGCTTGAGGTCGGGATGTCGTCGAAGCCGGCGACGGCTACGTCGCCCGGTACGCTCTTGCCATGGTCGGCCAGTGCCCGCATCGCGCCGATGGCGATCAGGTCGCTTGCAGCGAACAGGGCGTCGAACGGCTTGCCACGGGCCAGCAGGGTCTCCATGGCCGCATAGCCAGACTGTTCGGAGCTTTCGGCATTCACCTGCAGGTCGGCATCGACTTCCAGGCCTGCCTCGTGCAGTACCTGGGCATAGCCGCGATAGCGGGCGAAGAATTCCGGGTAGTGACTGGAGGCGTCGCCGAGGTAGGCGACGTGGCGGCAGCCCTGTTCCAGCAGATGCCGGGTAACGTCCTGGCCGCCCAGGAAGTTGTCGCAGCCGATGGAAATGTCCGGTTGGTCGGGCAAGACCGCACCCCAGCGCACCGAGCGGGTGCCCTGGGCGACCAGCATGGCCAGCTTGTCGCGATAGGCCAGGTAGTCGCCATAACCCAGCAGGATGATGCCATCGGCCTTACGGGTATCGGCGTAATCGGCGTGCCAGTCATGGGACAGCTGCTGGAAGGACACCAGCAGGTCATAGCCGCGCTGGGCGCAGGCCCGGGTGATCGAGCCCAGCATGGACAGGAAAAACGGGTTGATGTGCGACTCGTCCGCGGTCGGGTCCTCGAACAGCAGCAGGGCCAGCGTGCCGGAGTGGCGGGTACGCAAATTGGAGGCGTTCTTGTCGACCTTGTATTTGAGCTCGGTAGCCGCCTGCTGGATCCGCTGCCGGGTCTCCTCGCTGACCAGGGGGCTGCCGCGCAAGGCGCGCGACACCGTGGACTGGGAAACCCCGGCCCGGTGGGCGATATCGAAGGAGGTGGCTTTGTCTTTCTTCTGCACCGTGTCGCGGGTCCCGTTTTGCTCGGACAAGCCAGCTGTCCTGGGCTGACTGAGCAGATGCTAGCGGGTTTTGTGGCTGGGGTGAGCCGGGCGGCAGCTTTATTCAAGGCAAAAAAAGCCCCGAAGGTTAGGGGGGAACCTTCGGGGCCGGGAGGCCGCGAAACCCAGGGGAGAGGTTCGCTGGCCGGTGGGACACGCCATAGGGAGGTGACGAGGCCCGTAGAACGCCGTTGCGTGCGTCCTGATACTTAGTACGCGCGAGGGGGCCAGAAGTTTCACTTCGGGCCAAATAAATTTACGGATGATTCATTCTGGCGGTTCTCAAGGGGAGAATCCGGGTTTGGACGTCTAAATGTTAGTGCAGCGTAAAGACATCGCTGACAGGCTGCCAGGCGGCCAGCTTACCTATCAATGCGCCTCATCCCAGTTGCTCCCCACGCCAGCCTCGACCAGCAGGGGCACGCGTAATTCGGCTGCGCCCGACATGCGTGCGACCACTTCGCGCCGTATCTCATCGACCGAATCCTTGCGCACTTCGAACACCAGTTCATCGTGCACCTGCATGAGCATGTGCGCGTCGTCGCGGGTTTTCAGCCAGCCTGCGACGGAAATCATCGCGCGCTTGATGATGTCCGCTGCGCTGCCCTGCATCGGCGCATTGACGGCGGCGCGCTCGGCGCCGGCACGGAGTGCCTGGTTTCGTGCAGTGAGATTTTCCAGGTAGAGGCGACGGCCGAAGATCGTTTCGACGTAGCCGTCACGATGCGCCTGCTCGCGGGTTGCTTCCATGAATGCATGTACACCTGGATAGCGCGTGAAGTAGCGCGCCATATAGTCACTGGCTTCGCCGCGATCCACGCCGAGCTGACGTGCGAGACCGAAGGCGCTCATGCCGTACATCAAGCCAAAGTTGATCGCTTTGGCGGCGCGGCGTTGATTGGTGCTGACTTCTTCGGGGGTTACGCCGAACACTTCGGCAGCGGTGGCACGGTGTACGTCGCCACCTTCTTGAAACGCGCGCAACAAGCCTTCGTCGCCCGACAGGTGAGCCATGATACGCAACTCAATCTGCGAATAATCCGCCGCGAGGATCGACCAGCCCTCCGGCGCGACAAACGCCTGGCGAATGCGCCGGCCCTCCTCGGTGCGTACCGGGATGTTCTGCAGGTTCGGGTCGGACGAGGAGACACGTCCGGTGGCTACCGCGCCCTGATGGTAGCTGGTGTGAACGCGGCCGGTATGCGGATTGACGTTGCCTGCCAGCTTGTCGGTGTAGGTCGAGCGCAGTTTTGCCAGGCCGCGGTAGTCGAGAATGATGCGCGGCAGCTCATGGGTGTCGGCAATGGCTTCCAGCGCTTCCTCATTGGTGGAGGGCTGGCCGGTTGGCGTTTTTACCTTGACCTGCAGCTGGAGCTCGTCGAACAGTACGGCTTGCAATTGCTTGGGCGAGTCGAGGCTGAATTCATGGCCGGCGACCTGATAGGCCTGCTGCTGCAACTCGATCATGCGCTTGCCCAGTTGCTGGCTTTGCAGTCGCAACTGGTTGACGTCGATCAATACGCCGCGCTGCTCCATCCCGGCAAGCACGGGCACCAGCGGTATCTCGATGTCCTCGTAGACCTTGCGTAGCGCCGGTACGCTTTCGAGCCTGGGCCACAGCGCATGGTGCAGGCGCAGCGTGATGTCGGCATCTTCGGCGGCGTAGCGGTTTGCCGAATTCAGATCGACCTGCGAGAACGAAATCTGCTTGGCGCCCTTGCCGGCTACCTGTTCGTACTTGATGGTTTCGTAGCCGAGATATTTCTGGGCCAGTGAATCCATGTCGTGACGCGTTGCGGTGGCATTCCACACGTACGACTCGAGCATCGAATCGTGCTTGAGCCCCTGCACCACGATGCCGTAGCGCGACAGGATATTCATGTCGTACTTGGCGTGCTGGCCAAGCTTGGGTCGCGACGCATCTTCGAAAATCGGCTTGAGTGCGGCCAGCACGGTGTCGCGATCGAGCTGGACGGGCGCGCCGGGATAATCATGCGATAGCGGCACGTAACATGCCTTGCCCGGTTCGATGGACAAGCTAAGGCCGACGATGTCGGCCAGCATGGGATCGAGGCCGGTGGTCTCGGTATCGAACGCAATCAGCGGTGCGTCTTTCAGGCTGGCAAGCCAGCGATCGAAAGCCTCCGGTGTGATCACCAGCTCATAGCTGCCCGGCCCGGAGAATTCCGTACTCTGCGCATGTGCGGGCACGATGGCTTCGGTCACCTTGGCCGGTACCGCAGTCTCGCCGGCCGCCGCCTGTGCATCCAGGTCCTTCAATGCCGCCTTGAACTCGTAGCGCGTGAACAGTTCGCGCAATTGCTCGGTGTGACGCTCCCGCTGTGTCAGCGCAGTGACCCCAACGTCCAGCGGTACATCGGTCTTGATCGTTACCAGCGACCGCGATAACGGCAGGCTGGGCAGCGCTTCGCGCAGGTTCTCGCCGATCTTGCCGCCGATCTTGTCGGCATGGGCGATCACACCATCGAGTGTGTCGTATTCGGCCAGCCATTTGGCGGCGGTCTTGGGGCCGCACTTGGCCACGCCAGGCACGTTATCGACGCTGTCGCCAGTCAGCGAAAGAAAGTCGATGATCTGCTCGGGTTTGACACCGAATTTATCGAAGACGCCGGCCACGTCCATCGTGGTATTGGTCATCGTGTTGATCAGGGTGACGCCAGGGCGGACCAGCTGCGCCAGGTCCTTGTCGCCCGTGGAGATAAGTACCTCGATGCCCTGCGCGTGCGCCTGTTCGGCCAGCGTGCCGATCACATCGTCCGCCTCGACGCCCGGGACGCACAGCACCGGAAAACCCAAGGCGGCCACGATCGCCAGCATCGGCTGTACCTGCGAGCGCAGGTCGTCCGGCATCGGCGGCCGATTGGCCTTGTACTGGTCGTAGAGCTCGTCGCGAAAGGTCGGCCCTGGCGCATCGCTGACGAAGGCCATGTATTCGGGCTGGGCCTTCAGGGTGGAGCGCAGCATATTGACCACGCCGAAGAGGGCGCCGGTCGGCTCGCCTTGCGCATTGCTCAACGGCGGCAATGCGTGGAAGGCACGATAAAGGTAGGAGGAACCGTCGATCAGGATAAGCTTGGCCATTCGCCTATTCTCTCATGCGCAAGCCTTTTCGATGCTAAAGCGGCCTTCGCGTTCACGCTACTCATAGCGTAGGCGCTGGTAAACTCCGACACCCGTCTGGAGGCTGTCCATCATGAAAACCGTTGCCTTGCTTGTCGTACTGGGCGCCGCGCTGGCCTCGCCGGCCTTTGCACAAGACAGCAAGCCTGCCTTCCAGCCCGCCCCTCCGCCGCCGGGCATGAACGACCCGGGCGTCAAGCCCAGTGCTCCTTCGGCCACGCAGGTGCAGCAGCAGTCCGCGTCCACCCCGGCCGAGACCGGCAGCACGATATTGCCGGGCAAGCCGATCCCGTTGCCGGACATGAAGGACCACGGACCGCGCGACGCGCGTGGCGAGCCGCCGCCGAAGGTCAACGTCTACAAGCGTGGCGACGACACCGTGCAGGAATACAGCCGCAACGGCCAGGTCTACATGGTGGTGGTCACGCCCAAGTCGGGCGTTTCGCAGACCTACGATGTCGATCCCAATGGCAAATACCGGAGCGGCGCGCACGAGCAGGTCAAGCCGGTGATGTACAAGGTTGCCGAATGGGGTACATCCAAGCAGCAAAGCGACGATAGCGACGACGCCCCCGCTCCACAGCCCGCCGCGAACGATAGCGGCCACTGAACCGCGCCGACCCGCGCGCCGTGAATCTACGCGAAAGCTGGCTGCTGTTTGCCATCGGCTCGGCGTTTTTCGCCGCGCTGACGGCGATATTCGGCAAGCTGGGTGTAACCGGGGTCAACTCGAACCTCGCCACCTTCATTCGTACGGTGGTCATCCTTGCGGTCATCGCCGGCATCGTCAGCCTGCGCCACGAATGGGCACGTCCGACGGGCTTGCCGTGGCACAGCTGGCTGTTCCTGGTGCTGTCGGCGATCGCGACCGGTCTTTCGTGGCTTTGCTACTACCGCGCCCTGCAGTTGGGGCCGGTGAGCAAGGTCGCGCCTATCGACAAGCTCAGCGTAGCGATGGCGATCGTGCTGGGTTTGCTGTTTCTTGGTGAAAAGCCCAGCTTGCCCTTGTTGATCGGTGGCGTCCTGATCGTGGCAGGCGCCATCGTCATCGCGGTTTTTTGAGCTATCTGTCGTCCAGCTCCGCGTAATGACGAAAGATGCCGTTCTTGTTGAATGCCAGGCGGCGCTCCGAGGCCAGATAGGCCGCGATGTTGGGGCGGTCAGCGATGCGTTTCTGCAGGTCGCGCAGCAATGGCATGCGCCGGTTGAGTCGCTTCATCGCCTTCGGGAACGCATAGTCCAGGCCGGACATCAGCTGAAATAGCGACAGGTCCACATAGGAGTGCGAGCGCAGCGCGTATTTCTTGCCGCCGCGTTCGAGGACGTGCTCGAAGTAACCGAGAAACTTGGGCAGGCGATGCTTGCGAAAGTCTTCCGAGCGCTTTTCCGCCGCGTCACGCTGATCTTCGTAATAGTCGCCGCTGGCGATCGGATGGTGCGTATCGTGGATTTCCACCACGAAGTCGCTCAATGTCAGCTGCACCTGATGGGCATAGAGCTGGGCGGATTCGGCGGCTGGTACCAGCTTCAATCTGGGTCCAAGATAAAAGAGGATCGCGGCAGTCTGGGCGATCACCAGTCGGCCCGCCTTGAGAAACGGTGGCGCGAAGGGAAGACTGCCTGGGCGCGCTCCCTGGAAGAACGGCATCATCACCTCGTCGCCTTCTTCACGGGCTACGTCGATGTAGTCGGCGCCTGCATCTTCGAGAGCGAGTCGTACATATTCGCCACGACCTTGAATGCCGGTCCAGTAATACAGTTCGTAACGCATCGACATCTCCGTGCGACGGAATCGTGCTGACCATGCGTAAAGGCTAGCCCGTGGCGGTTCAAGTTTGCGTGAGAGACGTCGCTGTCGCACGAATCTGCGACCACACCAACTCCGCTACCGGCGACAGCGAGCGATGACGTCGCCGTACCAGCGTGATGGCGCGGCGCGCTACCGGGGTAAGCGGTAACGACACCAGCGAAGGCGGCAGCTGCGCGGTGGAAAGGCCGGGTGTAATGGTGACGCCGAGGCCGGCATCGACCATGCTGAATGCCGTTTGCGTGTGACCGGTCTGTTGCACCACCAGCGCATCAATGGCGTAGTGGGACAGTTGGCGATCGATCAGGCGCCGACTGCCCGATGCGTAGTCGAGCAGAATCAGTGGTTGGCCCTTGAGCTTTTTCCACGATACCTGCGTACGTGTTGCCAGAACATGGTCGCGACGGCACACCAGCACGAATGGGTCGTGCATGATGATTTCGCTGTCGAAAGCCTCCGCGTCCGCCGGTTCCACAGTGACGCCAAAATCCACCTCGCCACCACGCACGCTTTCCAGCACCAGAGTCTGCACCTGGTCGTGCAGTTGCACGGTGAGTTGAGGATAGTGCCTGGCGCAGGCGGCGATGCACGGGGGCATCAAGGTTGCCGACAGCGTCGGTACCGATGCGACGCGCACCTTGCCGTGCCGACGTTCGTTTTCCGAGTGGACATGGGCGAGCACGCCTTCGAGCTCGTCCAGTACGCGTTCGATCGCACTGTGCAGGTAGCGCCCCGCCTCGGTGGGCACGACCTCGCGTGTGTTGCGGTCGAAGAGTTTCACCTCCAGTTCGCTTTCCAGCTCAGCGATGTGGCGGCTGACGGCCGGCTGGGTCAGGTGCAGGCTGTCGGCGGCGCGGCGAAAATGCCGCAGTTTGGCGACCGCGAGAAACGCACGTAGCTGGCGCAGGCTGATATTCATATAAAAATAGTATCAATAAATAAGATAAAACGATTTGAATTATGAGTCGCAACCGGCTGGAATAGGCCATCTGCCGGGCCACTACGCCATGAATCTGCGCCGTTTCCTCCCTGATCGCTTTACCTGCTGCCTGGTGCTGACTGTGCTCCTGGCCAGTTTCCTGCCGTGCCGTGGCGGTGCCGCACAGGTATTTGGCTGGCTGACCGATGCGGCCATCGCCCTGCTGTTCTTCTTGCATGGTGCGAAGCTGTCGCGTGAAGCGGTTATTGCCGGCATGACGCACTGGCGGCTGCATCTGACCGTGTTGTGCAGCACCTTCGTGTTGTTCCCGCTGCTGGGGCTGCTGCTCAAGCCCTTGCTGGCTCCGTTGGTGACACCGGGCCTTTATCTGGGCGTGTTGTTCTTGTGCACCTTGCCTTCGACGGTGCAATCGTCGATCGCATTCACCTCGATGGCGCGCGGCAATATTCCAGCGGCGATCTGTGCAGCATCGGCTTCGAGCCTGTTGGGCATCGTGATCACGCCGTTGCTGGTCGGGCTGATCCTGCAGTCGCATGGCCAGGGCGCAATGACCTGGGACGCGGTGGGTGAGATCGTGCTGCAACTGCTGGTGCCCTTTGTGGCCGGCCAGGTGGCGCAGCGCTGGATCGGCGACTGGGTGGGTCGTCATCGCGCCATGCTTGGCTTTGTCGACCAGGGTTCGATTCTGCTGGTGGTGTACACCGCTTTCAGTGCCGCCGTACTGCAGGGCTTGTGGAAACAGACGCCGCTGCCGGTGCTGGGCGGCTTGGTGATCGTCGATGCCGTACTGTTGGCCGCCGCATTGTTGATCACCCGTTATGGTTCGCGTGCCATGGGTTTCGACCGCGAAGATGAAATCACTATCGTGTTCTGCGGTTCCAAGAAAAGCCTGGCCAGCGGTGTACCGATGGCCAAGGTGCTCTTCGCCAGCCAGCCGCTGGGTGCGATCGTCCTGCCGCTGATGTTGTTTCATCAGGTGCAGTTGATGACGTGCGCGGTGTTGGCGCGGCGTTACGCGCAGCGACAACAAGGGCAGGCGAACGTGGCTTTGCAGGATTGATGGCGGTTATCCGCTGCGCCATGGGCGCGACTGAAGGTAGCCTCAAAAAAAAGTCTCTCCTACCCGTTATCCCGGCGAAGGCCGGGACCCACGCCTCATCCCTCGCTTGTCAGGCAACGCATGGCAAGCATTTGCGCAGCGGAATAGAAAACCGAGGTTATTCGAGGTTCCCTGCAGTCGCGATCGTTCCCTTCAGCATCATGGTGCGCAGGGTGTTTCCACGCTCGCCGGCTTGTAGGGTGAGCCATCCTGCCACGTGCCCAGATATAGCTGCGCCGGTGTGCCATGGCCGAACACCGCGTCAGGCAGGTTCCGCTCGGGGAGGCTGTCGACCATGGCGTCGATGACTTTCCAATAGCCGTAGAAATCTAGCTGATTGAGCGATCCCGAGGGTTCGAAGCCGTCTCGTCCTGGGATCTGTGTCGGGATGTCGTTGCGCCTCAGGGCGAAGTCGTAGCGTGAGTCCGGCGCGCCCGGCGAACCGTGCACGGCATGCACCGTCTTGCCTGCATGCTCATCGCTTGGAAGCACCATGAGCACGCGACGATCGGCGCGAATCTGGCATAGCCGCGCGGCCAGCTTGCGTGCCGTAGGCAGGCCGATCGAGGTATCGGCCGAGCCGGTAAGGATGGCTACCGGCAAATCGGCGGGCAGCTTCTCCACCTCGCCGATGATGCTGCGAGCGTCGTCGCCATGTGCCACGTGATACGCATCGCCCGGCGCTTCGAGCACCAGTGCGCGTGGCGCCGGCAGTTGAAAGCGTGCGGGGTCGAGTGCGAGGTTCAGCGAGATCGCGGCGCCCATCGAGTAACCCACATACAACACGCGCTGTGGATCGGGCCGCAGGCCGAGCTGTCGCTCCAGCGCATCGATGCCACGACGGTCCGCACCGGCCGCATTCTGCGTAACCACCTGCGGCGAGGTGTCTGCCGATAACTGGTACACCGGATAGATCACCACTTGTCCGCTGCGAGCGAGGTGATCGATCAAAGCACCAAAGTTCAGCGGGTTCATGCCCTGCCAGCCATGGTGCAACAGCACCATGGGCACGTTGCCATGCAAGGCGGGCTGCGCTGGCACGAATACATAGACGCGGTCGGCGCCGTCCCCGACGGTCAACACGTCTACAGCAGCATGCGTCTGTCGAGCCTGCAGCGCTTGCGGGCCGAAACGCGCTTCCAGGTCTTCGCTCGCGTGCAGCAGCATCGGCGACAAAAATACGGTCAGTGCCGATACGTGCAAGGCTTTGCGCAAGACATGACCAATCATGGCGTCGCCTGGACTTCTGCTATGGCGGCTGGACCGGCCGCGGCCGGCGCCCTTGCCGGCGGATCGAGCCACGCCAACAAGGGTGGTGCAAGCAAGCCAGCGCCGTCTTCGGACAAATGGATGCCGTCGCCGGCTCGCAGACGAACGCTGCTGCCATCCGGGCGCTGCGCGTACTCGCGGAATTGGCCTTGTGGGTCGGCGATCAGTGTCCCGGCATTCCACCAGGTCACATGTTCGCGCTGGCTGACGGTGTCATAAGCCAGTCGATTGATCAGGTTCATGCGCGCATCGTATTTGGCGATGCGCATGGGTGGCAGTCCGATCCAGATCACTTGCGCGCCATCCCTGGTCAGCAGGTCGACGAAATGATTCAGGCGATCGCGATATGCGGCGATCCAGGCATCGCTGCCGAATTCGAGCACTTTGCCGTCCTGGACAAAGCTCTGCCCATCGTTGGCGCCGATGGCCACGATGATGGCATCGGGTTTGCTCTCGCCGAGCATCTGCGGGTATTGCTGCATCCAGTCGAACGTGTCGGGACGGCTGAGGCCGGTGCCGGCGCGGAAGGCGCGTACGGCTCGCAGCTCTTTGTGGCGGGCGATGCCGCGCAACAGGTTATCGCTCAGCCCGACCGCCATCATCGAATCGCCGACCAACGCCACGGTACGCGTCTGGCCCGAGGGAACGGGCGGCAATGCATCCAGCGTGGCCGCCGCCGGAAGGCTGCCGCCGATGAGGCCGACGCTTGCGGTTGCAGCAGCACTGTTGTGCTGGCCGGCGATCCTGGAAACGACCGGTGCAGACCACGCCGTCAGCCATGGTGGTTGCACAGCGGACCGTCCAGGCGTCAGCAGATTCGGAACAAGAGAGTCGTGCACGGCTGTTGTATCGCAGTGCGCCGGGGCCTGGACGTCGGCGACGAGCTTCGGTGCGGCAGCAGGCAGCTCGTCACGCTGCAGTCGGGCGAGGCCGGCCAGCACGTGCGGGCGCAGCTCACCGATTCCCATCTTGCGCAGGCGCTCGCTCAATGCGGCCGTGGTGGGCTGTGCGATGCTGCGCAGGGGGCCGATATCGAGTCGTTCCGCCCAGGTTGCCAGGCCGCCCGATTCAAGCAGGACGCCGACGATGACAAAGCTTGTCAGCAGCCAGGCCAAGCTGCGTGTCGAATCGATCGAATGAGTGTGTGGTGTCGACATGGCTCAGAACTGGAAATAGATAAAAGGAGCCACGCCGCTGGGGCCGAGTACTTCGATGACGAAAATCGATGCTGCCAGCGCAGCCCCACGTGCGGGCGCCGCCCAGCGAGCGAATTCGTTTTCCAGCGCATCGCTCCAGCGCGCCGGTGCGTATTGCCCGGCCAGCCCCAGTGCGATCAGCAAGATTGTGCCGGTCTGCGCCAGTGTCAGCGGACCGGACACCGCGAAGCGCGCAAAAACATCGCCGACTTGTTCGAGCGAGGGGGCGCGAAAAAAGATCCAGGCAGCGCAGATGGCATGGAACATCAGCAAGCGAGCGACCCAGCGCCAGGCGGTAGTTGCGCGCAGGCGCGCAAGCCGCGGCTGCGCGGCCCAGATGCGATGCACGATCAGGTAGCTGCCATGGAGCGCGCCCCAGATGACGAACGTCCACGACGCACCGTGCCACAGGCCACCCAGCAGCATGGTGATCATCAGGTTGCGCGCAGTGAACCAGCCGCCGCCGCGCGAGCCGCCAAGGGGGATATAGAGGTAGTCGCGTAGCCAGCTCGATAGCGAAATATGCCAACGACGCCAGAAGTCCTGCGGATCGGTGGCGGTATAAGGGCGGTCGAAGTTGTCGGGAAAGCGATAGCCGAACAACAGTGCGCAGCCGATGGCGATATCGGTGTAGCCGGAGAAGTCGCAGTAGATCTGTACGGCGTAGCCATATACCGCCAGCAGCATGTCGGGCCCTGACAGCGACTGCGGTGCCGCGAACGCCGGATCGACCAGATTGACCGCCAGCTGGTTGGAGATGATCACCTTCTTGAAGAGACCGGTCACGATCAGCATCAGGCCCCGGTTGACCTGCACGGCTTGCGGGTCGCGCGGCGTTGCCAGCTGTGGCATGAAGTCCGAGGCGCGCAGGATCGGTCCGGCGATCAGCTGCGGAAAGAAAGCCACATAGAGCAGCGCGTCGGGCAGCTTCACCGTCTGCTTGAGCTTGCCGCGGTAAACGTCGCCCAGCAGCGAAATCGCATGGAAAACGAAGAACGAAATGCCCAGCGGCAGCATCGGGCCGTCGAGCGACAGCACAGGCGGCTTGCCCAGCAGCGCCCACAGGTCCAGCAGATTCTGCAGCAGGAAGCCGGTGTACTTGTAATAGACCAGCGCGCTCAGGCAGACCAGGACGCCACCTATCAGCCAGCGCTTGCGTGCCTTGGCGTCCTCACTCTTTTGTATCCGCTGCGCCACCAAGCCGGCAAATAGCGAGATACCGGCCAGGAGGGGCACGTAAGCCCAGTTCCAGCAGCCGTAGAACACGTAGCTGGCGAGCAACAGGAAATGGTTGTGCCAGGTCGGCCGACGGACGAGTGCCCAGGCAACGGCGAGCGTAAACAGGAAGAAGGCTGCGAATTCGACGGTCGGAAACAGCATCGCCTTCAACCCTCTGCCAGGACAGTGGGGAGGGGCAGTATCGGGTACGTCCAGTCGTGCAGTGCAAGGAAAATCCGTTCCATGCGAGGCTTCCGGCCTTGTCGAATGTGAAGTGTTTGTGGAGGGCGTGCGCAGTGTAGCGACGTCACCCCCAGGACAGCAGCAACTTTCTTGCGGCGAAGCGCTATTTTTTCGCGTTGCCCGATTTTTGCCTCAATTCGGGCCGGCCGCCGCCTGTGGTGGTCGTCACTCCAGAGAAGGCCAGGTCCTTTCCTCAGCGGGGAGGCGTCTTCAGGGAGACCCTGAAAACGTAAAGTCGGCCACGGTGTGGCCTGTCAAGTCGCGCCTACGGCGCTGTAAAGGGGAAAGGGGAAAGCCGACATGCGGTGTGTCGCGGCTTTGCTTTCTCCCTTTCCTCTTTATAGGCCACGCCGCGGCCGGCTTTTCACGACCGTCGGCGATGGTTCCCCGCCAGGTTTTTCGAGGTTCCGTTCAGTGGCGGAAGTGGCGCATGCCAGTGAACACCATCGCCATGTCGTGCTCGTCGGCGGCGGCAATGACTTCCGCATCGCGCATCGAGCCGCCCGGCTGGATGACCGCACGAATGCCAGCGGCCGCGGCCGCGTCGATGCCGTCGCGGAAGGGGAAGAACGCATCGGAGGCCATCACCGAGCCGGCAACCTCCAGCTTCTCGTCGGCGGCCTTGATGCCGGCGATCCGTGCGCTGTAGACGCGGCTCATCTGGCCGGCGCCGATGCCGACGGTCTGGCGGTCGCGTGCATAGACGATGGCGTTGCTCTTGACGTACTTGGCGACCTTCCAGGCAAAGATCAGGTCGTTGATCTCGCTCTCGGTCGGGGCGCGGCGGGTGACGATCTTGAGGTCGTCCGGGCCGACCATGCCGCGGTCGGCCGATTGGATCAGCAGGCCCGAACCGACCCGACGCACGTCGTTACCGGGATGCGCGTTGTACAGGTCGCCATCGGCAGGCAGCGGGATTTCCAGGACACGGACGTTGGCCTTCTTGGCGAAAGCCTTCAGCGCATCGGCGGCATAGCCGGGCGCCAGCACCACTTCGACGAACTGGCGCTCGACAATGGCACGGGCGGTAGCGCCGTCCACTTCGCGGTTGAACGCGATGATGCCACCGAAGGCGGAGGTGGGGTCGGTCTGGTAGGCGCGGTCATACGCCTGGCCGATGCCCTCGATATTGACTGCCACGCCGCACGGGTTGGCATGCTTGACGATCACACAGGCCGGCTTCTTGAAGCTGCGCACGCATTCCCATGCGGCGTCGGAATCGGCGATGTTGTTGAACGATAGCTCCTTGCCTTGCAACTGGCGGAACGTGGCGAGCGTGCCCGGCGCCGGGTACAGGTCACGATAGAACGCCGCCTGCTGATGCGGGTTTTCGCCATAGCGCAGATCCATCAGCTTGACGAAGCGGCCGTTGGCTTGTGCGGGGAATGCATCGTGTCCGGCGATCGCGTCCTGCGTATCGTTGAGCTTCAAACCGGAAAGATAGTCGCTGATCGCGCCGTCGTAGTTCGACACGCGATTGAACGCGGCCACCGACAGTTTGAAACGTGTCGCACGACTCAAGCCGCCGTGCTGTTCGATTTCGGCCAGCGCCTCATCGTACTGATCGGGGGAGGTAAGCACACCCACATCGTTCCAGTTCTTTGCTGCCGAACGCAGCATGGCCGGACCACCGATATCGATGTTTTCGATCGCTTCTTCCAACGTGCAATCGGCACGCGCAACCGTCTGCTCGAACGGATATAGATTGAGCACCAGCAGATCGATCGGCGCGATGCCGAGCTCGGTCATGACCTTGTCGTCGGTGCCACGACGGCCAAGCAGGCCGCCATGCACTTTCGGGTGCAGTGTTTTCACGCGGCCATCCATGATTTCCGGGAAACCGGTGACGTCGCTGACGTCCTTGACCGCAATACCTGCCTCGCGCAGCGCCTTGGCGCTACCGCCGGTGGAGAGCAGCTCGACGCCTGCCGCAGCGAGGCGTTTACCCAGCTCGATCAGTCCGGTCTTGTCCGAGACGCTGAGCAGCGCGCTGCGGATAGGCGTGATGGCGGGGAGAGACATGGCGGCTTCCTGGAAGGCGAAAGCCGCTGATTATAGCTGGCGTGGACTGAAGACGGCGCTGGCGCGCCTGCCTGGGTGCTTTAAAGCAGCCCGTGCTGGGCCAGCTTCTTGCGCAACGTGGCGCGATTGATGCCCAGCACGGCGGCAGCGCGGCTCTGGTTGCCATCGTGGAATGCCAGCACTTCGCGCAGCAGCGGTCCTTCGACTTCGCGGATGACCAATGCGTGCAGACCCTCGTCACACTCGGTATCACCGATGTCTGCGAGATAACGACGAACGGTGCGGCTGACGCACTCGCTCAACGCGCTCTGCGACGAGGACTCCTTTACGGCCTCGGTAGCAGGCAATCTGACCACGTTCAATGGCAATCCCTCTTACATTCGCTATGGCGGCGGCTACTTAGGCCACGGCTGATGGTTATGGCAAACACCGCGGGCGGCGGCTCGCATGGAACGCCGGTTGCAGCATGGGACGAAGGGACCGAGTGTACCTGCGACCGCGAAGAATTTTAAGAGCCTTGCGCCACGTTATGGTTGGCTCGTGGGCTTATGCGATTGGCTTATGGACAAGCCGGTCGCTGTCATGTACGGCGCCATCCAGCGACCACAACAAGGGTCTCATTCGAAACCGAGTTCGAATGCCACGGCCTTGTCGCCCGGGTCTTCCACTTCAAGCACCAACGCGGTGTTGGCGCCCGAAGGCAGGCCATGCTGCAAGGCATAGCTGTCTGCCAGGTATTCCGATGGCCGCAGCCGACGCATGGCGATGCGCTTGCCGTTGACGTCGGACAATGTGACAGAGACTACGGGGTAGGGCTGTGCGAATGACGCATCGTTACGAACCGTTGCGCTGATCAGAAGTGCGCCGGGTACCGACGGGTGTGCCTGTACGTCGCGCGCCAATAGCTTCAATTGTTTGACGTCCTGCACGAGCGGCAGCTGGCAACCCGCCCACTCGCATCCCTGGCGCAACCACGGGCCCACGACCGGATCGGCAATCAACTGATCGCGCAGCGCCCAGCCGAGCTGGGCCGCGAGCAACAGCAGCAAGATGAGAATCACCACGACCCATGGCCAGCGACGCGGCCTGGGTTCGGTGTGGCGCGCGAAACGAGGGGTAAAGTCGCTGGGCAGAAGGTCGTCGAAAGTGGTACGCGCCGGCTCGATGGCTGCCGGTGGTTCAGCCGCTTTCGGGCGATAGACCACCAGTTCCAGGTGCGGCGGTTCGATGCCGGCCTCGTTGATCGGCAGTTCGTCGAACGGCTCGGGCGGCAGCACATCCGCGAGCGTGGCGATGCTGTCGAAGCCTTCGCCGCAATGTCCGCACATGACAAAGCCGTGCGCTTGCGCGAGCGTGCGCGCATCGAGCGAAAACACGGACATGCATTTGGGGCATTGCGTGTACATGCGTTAAGAGTGGTCGAGCGAGGCCAGTGAGTAAAGAGGTTTGCGGCGTTGCTGTGACATGGGTGGAACACTGTAGGAGTGACTCCGGTCGCAACCCACGTTTACGTCACTGCCTGTCGCGACTGAAGGGAGACTCGAAAAACCTAAGGTGAATCCGGCCGCTGCGCGGCCTGTCAATGGTCAACGGTAAACAGAGAGAGCCAAAAGCGTTGAGCTGGCGAGGCTTGGCTTTTCCTGTTTACCCTTTACAGCGCCGAAGGCGCGATCTGACAGGCCACGCAGTGGCCGACTTCCCCGTTTAGCGGCGAAACCCGCTGATGCGGACCCAGTCCTCGCGCGTGTCCACCTGCAGCGCCTCGAACCATTCGCCATAACGCGCGACCAGCTCGTCTTGCTGACCCTGCAGGATGCCGGAGATTGCAAACGGCGCGCCGGGCTTGGCCGCGGCAGCAAATTGCGGGGCCAGTTCGCCAAGCGGGCCGGCGAGGATATTGGCGACGAAAACATCCGCGGGTTCCGCGTCGAGGTCTTCGGGCAGGAACAGGGCAAGGCGTTCGGCAACCTCGTTGCGTTCGGCGTTGTCGGCCGAGGCGATCAGCGCCTGTGGATCGTTGTCCACGCCGACCGCGCTCAATGCGCCCAGCTTCAGTGCGGCGATGGCAAGAATGCCCGAGCCGCAACCGAAATCGGTCACCGTCTTGCCGGAAAGCTGCAGGCCATCGAGCCATTCCAGGCACAGCGCGGTGGTCGGATGCGTGCCGCTGCCGAAAGCCAGGCCGGGATCGAGCCGGACCACGACGATGTCGCCATCGGCAGGCGGCTCGATATTCCATGGATAGATCCACAGGCGACGACCGAAGGGCATCGGTTTGAACTGGTCCATCCAGGCCCGTTCCCAGTCCTCGTCGGCGACATCGCGAAACAGCATCTGGTCGGGTTCGAGCCAAGGCAGCAGATCGCCAAGTGCTTCGCTCAGGCCGCGACGATCGGTATCGACGTCGAACAGGGCGTTCAAGGTGATCGTCGGCCACAGCGGCAGCTCACCGACCCCGGGCTCGAAGATCGCCTGCTCGTCGGGCGTTTCCGCGTCGGCATCCTGCAGGGTGATCGACAGCGCGCCCAGGTCGTCGAGCGCTTCTTCCACGCGAGGCTGCTGCTCGGCACGGACGGTGAGGGAGAGTTCGAGCCAGGGCATGGGCGAGTCAACGGTCAATAGTGAGTGGTCAATGGTAAGAGCAAAGTCGGCTTGGCGCAGCCGTTGCTCCTGTTTACCACTTGCTGTTTACAGGCCGCGCAGCGGCCGACTTCACTGCCAGGGTAATGCTCGATGCGTAACCTTTTGCAGCGGCAACGCCAGCGCGGCAAATCGGCGCTCGATCTGGCCGCATTCGAGCGCATTCACGCGCCGTCCCAGGCTCAGGGGCAACTGGCGGCATAGCGAGAGCGCTTCGGCGATCGATAGCGAGAACAACGCCGAGACGGCACGTGCTGCTTCGCCCACCTTGTTCGCCGGGCACTCGGCCAGGACCAGGTCGTATTCGGTGTACAAGCCGGTGGCCAGATTGGCTTGCAGGGCGGCGTCGACGTCGGCTTCCGAGGCCTCGCCCAGCTCCAGGAAGGCATCCGCGCGGACGTAGTGGTCCAGTGCGCGGGCGTAATCGTCCAGGCTCGACAATGGGCGTTGCCGCTTCTGCACGATAAGCACATCGGCAAACGTCACCGCTTCCAGGTAATGCGAAAGCGCGTGTTCGGCAGCGACAAGGGGCAGGCCTTCGCCGTCTTCGTCGATCAGCAGATCGGTCTCTTCGTCGCTGGACGACAGGTAGAAACGACAGGTCGTCAGCGGACCATCGCGATCGGTATAGACCCAGGCATAGCGGTCCCATACGTCGCCGTCGTCGAAGCAGGCGACGATAGCCTCGATGGTTTCGCGTAGGGTGAGGAGTTCGGGCATGAATGATCCATCAGCCTCCCTATAGGTCATGCCTGCATAGGCCGGAATCCGTTTCCTCGGTCTGCAGTTCGCCAAACACTGCAACGGCACCGAAGTGGATTCCGGCCTTTGCCGGAATGACGATAGGTCAGGCCCGTCAGCCGCCGCTGGCGGCCTTTTCCTTCTGTTCGGCCATGCGCTTTTCCAGATAGTGGATGTTCTGTCCACCGTGCTGGAAACCGACGTCGGCCATGATGCGCTGCTGCAACGGGATATTGCACTTCACGCCTTCGATCACCGTTTCGGCCAACGCAAGGCGCATGCGTGCGATTGCCGTTTCGCGATCCGGGCCGTGCACGATCAGCTTGCCGATCATCGAATCGTAGTTCGGTGGAATGCGATAGCCGTCGTACAGATGCGTGTCCACACGCACGCCCGGGCCGCCCGGTGCTTCGAAGCGCTTCACCTCGCCGGGGCTCGGCATGAAAGTGTCGGGATCTTCGGCGTTGATGCGGCACTCGATCGCGTGGCCATTGATCTTGATGTCTTCCTGGCGAATCGACAGCTTCTCGCCCGCGGCAATCAACAACTGCTCGCGCACCAGGTCGACGCCGGTGATCAGTTCGGTCACCGGATGCTCCACCTGGATACGGGTGTTCATTTCGATGAAGTAGAAGCGGCCATCTTCGAACAGGAATTCGAAGGTGCCGGCGCCGCGGTAGCCGATGCGCAGGCAGGCATCGACGCAGACCTGGCCAATCTGTGCGCGCAGTTCCGGAGTGATACCGGGCGCTGGCGCTTCTTCGACCACTTTCTGGTGGCGTCGCTGCATCGAACAGTCGCGCTCGCCCAGGTGAATGGCATGGCCCTGGCCGTCGGCGAGCACCTGGATTTCCACGTGGCGCGGGTTTTCCAGGAACTTCTCCATATACACCTGATCGTTGCCGAAAGCGGCTTTCGCTTCCTGCTTGGTCATGGTCACGGCATTACCCAGATGCGCTTCGGTGCGAACGACGCGCATGCCGCGACCACCGCCGCCGCCGGCGGCCTTGATGATCACGGGGTAGCCGATCTCGCGTGCGATGCGGATGTTTTCGTCCACGTTGTCGCCGAGCGGGCCGCCCGAACCGGGAACGCACGGTACGCCGGCTGCCTTCATGGCGCGGATCGCTTCGACCTTGTCGCCCATCAGGCGGATCACGTCGGCGGTCGGGCCAATGAAGATGAAACCGGATTTCTCGACCTGCTCGGCAAAATCCGCGCGCTCGGAGAGAAAACCGTAGCCTGGATGGATCGCCTGCGCGTCGGTGATTTCCGCCGCAGCAATGATGCGCGGAATATTGAGATAGCTTTCGGCTGACGGCGCCGGTCCGATGCAGATTGCCTCGTCGGCCAGGCCAACGTGCTTGAGATTGCGATCGGCAGTCGAATGCACCGCGACGGTCTTGATGCCCAGGCTGTTGCAGGCACGCAAGACACGCAGAGCGATTTCGCCGCGGTTCGCGATAAGGACTTTCTCGAGCTTATGCATATCAGGCGATCACGAACATCGGCTGGTCGAATTCCACCGGCTGGCCGTTGTCGATCAGGATGGCCTGCACGG